>PJEL010001938.1_pt1 | contig 19748 bp, 15 predicted proteins | sample 1853271 | NCBI WGS metagenome assembly PJEL01 (sample SAMN08108733, study PRJNA415343) | Invertebrate metagenome, whole genome shotgun sequencing project. | host: Globobulimina | place: Sweden: Gullmar Fjord | collected 2015-08
AATCGGTCACGAAGAGGGGTTCAATTTTCGACGCTGTTTTTCTTCTAAAGGGGTCATTATTGCACGCTGATCAACAATTCCTGGCATAACTGGCTGCCATCCCTTGAAAACCACCTGGGACACCTGCATCTCCATGACAATCACGGCAGCCGCGATGAACACCTGCCCATCGGCGCCGGTGACTTTGATTTTGCCGGTCTTTTCGCCTACCTGAAACAACAAAAATCAGCCCCGCTGGTCACTCTAGAACCACGCAGCGAAAATGATCTCCGGGAGAGTCTGAAAGCGCTTGACAGATTAGGTTTATTCGACCATAAAATAGAGGGTCGGTAGAGTTGCAGTCTGCCCTCTGCCGACTACGGTGCAATCTTCTTTGAAGGCCCTGCCTTTACTTGAATTCCAACATCTTCAATCTGGATTGCTGCCATTTTTTTTAACAAACCCGGTGATGAAATTTCCACACATGCCTGTGCTGATTTCACCTATGTATTAACCATTATATTTTACAGAGAATTAACATCATGAATGAAATCCCTGCCGCTGAAATGGTGCATCTTCACGTCCATACCCAATACAGTTTACTTGACGGGGCCATCCGTATAGACGACCTCTTAAAAAAATGCCAGGAGTTCGGCATGAAGGCTGTGGCAATTACTGACCATGGCGCCATGCACGGGGCCCTGGAATTTTATGTAAAGGCCAGAAAATTAGGCATAAAGCCGATCATCGGCTGTGAATTCTACATTGCTCCCCAGGACCGAAAAATACACCAGGGCGCCAAAAGCTCCAGTGATGCAGCATTTCATATCGTCCTGCTGGCCATGGACGAGGACGGCTACAAGAACCTGATGAAACTTGCCAGTATTGCCCAGCTGGAAGGTTTTTACTACAAGCCGCGGATCGACAAGGAAACCCTGATTGCCCACAATAAAGGCCTTATTGCCCTGACTGCCTGCCTGCACGGCGGCATCCCCCACTTGATCCTGCACGGCAATATGGACGCAGCCCGCCGGGAGACCAAGGTCCTGCAGAAAATCTTTGACGACCGGCTTTATTTTGAAATGCAGGACAGCGGCATCAAAGAACAGAAAAAGGTAAACAAGGGGCTGGTAAAACTCTCCAAGGAGTTTGGCATCCCGCTTGTTGCCACCAATGACTGTCATTATCTCAACCAAGACCAGGCGTTTGCCCACGAAGTGCTGCTCTGCATCCAGACCGGCCGGACTATTAATGACCAGGGCCGTTTTAAATTCTCCACCGATGAACTCTACTTTAAATCGCCGGCTGAAATGAAAGAACGGTTCAGCGACTTTCCTGAAGCAATAGCAGAAACTGTAAGAATTGCCGACCGGTGCAACCTGGAACTCAAATTCGGCCAGCACCATTTCCCAAACTTCCCGGTACCTGAAGGGGACACGCTGGGTTCCCTGTTTGAGAGACTGTCACGTGAAGGGCTGGAAGAAAGGCTTGCTGATATCAGAGAAAAGGGTGAACTCACCCCTGAGCTTGAAAAGAACTACCGTGACCGGCTGGAACATGAAATCAGGGTAATCCAGCAGATGGAGTTTCCAGGTTACTTTCTGATTGTTGCCGATTTCATTAACTGGGCAAAGAGTAAAAGGGTACCGGTTGGCCCGGGACGTGGCTCCGGAGCCGGCAGTCTTGCGGCATACTGCCTGCGGATCACAGAGATCGACCCCATACCCTATGGCTTGATTTTTGAGCGGTTTCTCAACATTGAACGAAAAAGCCTTCCTGACTTTGATATTGACTTCTGCCAGGAACGACGCAACGAGGTTTTTCACTATGTCCAGGAGAGATATGGTGGAATCCAACATGTGGCACAGATCTGCACTTTCGGCTCAATGAAAGCCCGGGCGGTTATCAGGGATGTCGGCCGCGGCCTGGATATGCCGTATGGGGACGTAGACCGCATTGCCAAACTCATCCCCGACCAACTCAACATTACAATAAAGGAGGCCATTGACCAGGAACCACGGCTGAAAGATATCAATAACAGGGATGAACAGGTCGCCAAGCTGCTCTCTGTTTCACAGGTCCTTGAAGGGCTATCCAGGCACATGTCAACCCATGCAGCCGGTGTGGTTATCTCGCCGGAACCGATGACAGAGTACCTGCCGCTCTGCAAAGGGCCCAAGGGTGAGACGCTGACTCAGTACGATATGAAATATACCGAGATGACCGGACTCATCAAGTTTGACTTTCTCGGCTTAAAGACCCTGACGGTGATTGACCGGGCCATCAAGCTGGCTGAGGCCGACCTGGACCATCCTTTGGAGATTGACAAAATACCTCTTGATGACCCGAAAACCTATGACCTCCTCTGCAAGGGTGATGCCCTGGGAGTTTTTCAACTGGAAAGTTCCGGTATGCGTGCCCTGCTGATCAATATGAAACCTGAAGTGTTCTCTGATCTTATCGCCCTGGTTGCTCTTTATCGGCCCGGCCCCATGGAGAGCGGCATGGTGGGGACCTTTGTGGACACCAAGCATGGCAAAAAACCGGCCAGCTATCCATTGCCGCAATTAAAACCTGTCCTTGAAGAGACATACGGGGTCATCGTCTATCAGGAACAGGTCATGAAAATTGCCAATGTCCTGGCAAACTATTCCCTGGGTGATGCCGATATCCTGAGACGCGCCATGGGTAAAAAGATTCCTGCGGTCATGGAAAAAGAAAGAGAAAAATTCATGGCCGGGGCTGCAGAGAACGATATCCCTAAGGATAAGGCCGAGTATATTTTTGACCTGATGGCCAAGTTTGCCGGCTACGGCTTCAACAAGTCGCATAGTGCCGCCTATGCCCTGATCGCCTATCAGACCGCCTACCTGAAAGCCCACTATCCAGCCCAGTTCATGGCTGCCCTGCTGTCCTGCGATATGAATAACACAGACAAGGTCGTCATCTATATCAGCGAGTGCAAGGATCGCGAGATAGAAGTGCTGCCGCCCGATATTAATGAGAGCGACAAGGACTTCACAGTGGTTGAGGACCGCATCCGCTTCGGTCTGGCAGCGGTAAAAAATGTCGGTGAAGCGGCACTCGATTCCATTATCGAAGAACGAACCACCGAAGGGCCCTTCAAATCTCTGGAGGATTTCTGCTGCCGGGTGGATCTGCGCAGGGTTAACCGGCGGGTGCTGGAAAGCCTTATTAAGGCAGGGGCATTTGACTCTTTAGAAAAAAAACGCTCACAGATTCTGGCCATCCTGGACCAGGCCCTGGAACAGGGGCAGGCTGCCCAGCGTGACCGCTTAAGCGGCCAAATCTCCCTCTTTGCCGTTATGGGATCAGAAACCAAGGAACAGCATGCTAAACTTGAACTGCCCGATATCCCGGAATGGCCTGACCAGGAAAAACTAGCTTTTGAAAAAGAAACCGTCGGCTTCTATCTGACCGGTCATCCCCTGGATGCCTATATGGAAGACATCCTGGCGGTGACCGATACCGACCTTACTGAAAAGAAAGAGTGGCATGAAGGCCAATCTCTCCGGGTTGGTGGCCTGATCAGGGACATGAAGGTCAAAAAGACCAAAAAAGGCAAGCAGATGGGCATCATCACCCTGGAGGATATTTCCGGGACCACGGAAGTAGTCGTTTTTCCTGAACTCTACTCCCAGTGCATTGAAATTCTGGAGAGTGAAACTCCAGTAGTTATCGAGGGTACCGTTAAAAAGGATGAGAGGGGTGACAATATCATTGCCAATGGAATCGACCTTTTGAGCATGGCACGTGAAAAGTATACTGCCGACGCCCGTATCATGCTGCATTCTGATCGGGTCAGCCGGCAGAACCTGGAAGCCTTGAAAAAAGTGTTCTACCGCTATCATGGCTCCTGTCCCCTGTCCCTGACCTTGCACTTTGCAGGACGGGGCGAGGTTGATATCGAGGTGCCGGAGGGTTTCACCATCAAGCCTAGCCAGGAGTTTACCTCCGAGGTGAACAGGACAATGGGGTATAATGTGATCTCCTACAAACAGAAACCGGTTACTGTGAATCAGCAGAGAAAATGGAACGGGGGATGGAAAAAAAAGGAATCGGCAGTCTAAATACGTATACCATCTTCTATGCCCTAAGACTACTGCCATTCACTATTCAATGCTGAAATGTTCATGAGAAGTGCGGGTTAATTTCTGAAGGCCGCTATCTTATTGTATATCCAACCGATCATTGCGCCGCACAGGGTGCCTAGTGCAAAACCATACGCTGCTCCAATCAAACTGCCGACAAACGTCACCCTGTAGCCGATAAAGTACTGGCTCAGTAGCTGCAGGTGTGGCCCTACCCTCTCGCCGCCCTTTATTACCAGCCAGTTGGTTGCCACAAAAATGCCCAGGGCCAAAAGGAGTCCCAGCACCAGACCGACTACCTTGGCATTTAGCAGGAGAACTCCGGTAAAAAGCTTATCATCTTCGGTTAATGATCTGTCATCCCTGGCACTCATTTCGTAAACTCCTGCTTTTAAAAATTATCAAAAAAATCCTTTAAGGAAAGCAATTCAGCCTTTCTCTTCACATGATAGATATATATTGCCAGTAAAAGGTTACGTAAATATGCAAAGAGCCAGCCGAACAAAAATCCCCAGAAAAAAGAATAACCGAAGGCGATAAAACCGCCCGTGACCGTAACCGTGTAGCCGATAAAATACTGGGCGAGTAAACGGAGATGCGACCCCAACACACCGCCGCCGCGGCTGATGATCCACATGGTCGCGCTGAAAACCAGCAGGCCGCAGACAGTTCCAACAGCCGTGGCAAAGCCCAGCTTGTCCATTCTGGCAAAGGCAGCAATCAGTACCTTTTCCGGCACCACGGGTACATCTTTGACGCTTTGGTCCTCTTCCAGGTAACTTTTCTCTTCATTTACTGCCCACAGGTCATGTTTCGCACCGCAGCAATTCCGGGCTGCCAGGATACCGGTCTGCATGGAGTGGTCCATGTTGTTATACCGGTGCATGCCGCTACGGCCTATGGTCTGCAGGTTTTCCATACCTGCAAGGTAGTTGCGGATGACTGCCAGGTTCTCTTTGTAATTCTGGTCATAGACCGGATAGGCCTGCGGCTGGCGGACCACATAGCTGTCCATCACCGGCGCACCTTTGTTTAATCCCAGTTCAACAAGTTCCCTGGTTGCCATTTCCACCAGGTCAGTGTCGGCCATTTTCCAGGTTTCATCATGCTGATTACAGAAATATTCCATCCCGATACTGGTCTTGCTCTGGTCTGGAACCATGTATTTACTCCAGTTCTTGAAATTCTGGATACGTCCCACCCTGACCTTCGGGCTGTGGACATAAAGCCACTGGTCCGGAAAAAGCTCCTGCCGGTCAATGACAAGCATAACAATAAGAAAGGCCCGGTAGGAAAGCTGTCCGGCAGCTTCCAGGACGTCGGCAGGGGGTGCCGGTTCAAGCAGCTGTATCAGCCTGGTGACTGGAATACTGGAGATACATTGCCGGACTGCTGTATTTTCAACACTGTCACCATGACTGTATCGCAGACCGGTAATTCTGCCGTTATCATGCAGGATATTACATACATTGCTGTTTAAACTGACCTGCCCGCCGGCAGCTTCTATTTCCTGTTGGAAACGCTGCCACATCATGCCGGGGCCCAGCTTAGGGTAGTCGAACTGTTCAATCAGGCTCTTGGACTGCTGCCCGCCGAACAGGGCGTTTGACACAGCCACCAGCAGGGATAACCCCTTTATCCTCTGGGCAGCCCAGTCAGCCTGGATGGTATTGCAGGGAATTCCCCAGACCTTCTCGGTATAGGTCTTAAAAAATGTCTGGTAGAGCCGCTGCCCGAAACGGTTGACGACCCACTCCTCAAAGGTTTTTTCTTCAGGGTGGGGGGAAAAACGGGCCTTGCAGTAACTGTACAGGATTAAGATGCTTTCAACAGGTCCGAGATTGATTAAGGCATTGGTGGGACGCAGGGGATAGTTAAAAAAATTTTCACGGTAGTAAATGCGGGACAGGCGATCCACCTGGAGGAAGTCCTCACCCATCATCGCCTGCCAGAGCCGGCTGATATCCTGGTTCTTGGTAAAGAAACGATGCCCGCCGATGTCGAAGAAAAAGCCCTTGTACTCTTCAGTCCTTGAAATTCCGCCGACCTTGCTGTCTCTTTCCAGTACCAGGGGAAGAACATTCTGCCGGGCCAGTTCGTACCCGGCAGCAAGGCCGGCTGGACCGGCACCAATAATGGCAACCGGCTTATCACTCATGGGATATGCCTGTCCAAAGATGAGAAATCAATGATCCGAAAAACCCAGAATTGCTTTCCCTACCCATTTAATCAGCTCATTCTCCAAAGCCTAAGCCGCAGTCCGGGCAGATTTTTTCGGTGGTTGGGAAAGTGTGTCCGCAGGCAGGACAGTTTGCCTCTTCAGCTGCAGGGTTGAAGATGGCATCGCCATTAAGGTTGTCATGTTGGTCCAGATGGGTTTCTTTCCTGTGCTCAACTTCTATGAGTTGCAAGGCCTCGGCGGCTTCTTCTCTTTTGACCTGTAAATCATAGGTAGTCGGATGGCTATGCGTATTGCCAAACCGGTCTTGACCGCATGATCGCATGTCACCAGCCAGCAAAGATCCGATTTTTTCTTTTTCCAGTATCTGCTCAAAGTATTGCATCTCATGCAGCTTCCCCCGGCGGATGACCACAAGATCATCATCCTGACTCAATTCACCAGAACGCGACGCCAGTTTTTTCTGCCTTTCCTCAACAATTTTAGTTAACTGTTCACCGGTCAACAGTTCCACCTCACAGACGGCACACATTATTATTTCAGCCAGGTATTCATCATTACATTTCGGGCAGTATTTCAGCTCTGGATCTATGTCTTTCATATAACTACTCTCCAACAAATATTTTTTCTTAAAATTATTATAAAATAAATCTACTCAGGTCTTCATCCCGGGTGATTTCCATCAGTTGCTCTCGTACATACTCAGCAGTTATGGAAAAGCTGCTGTCCTTAATTTCCGGTGCCTCAAATGACAAATCCTCCAGGACGCGTTCCATGATAGTGTGAAGACGGCGGGCCCCGATGTCTTCAGTTTTCTGGTTGACTTCTGCAGCCAGGTGGGCCATTTCCCGAACCGCCGCTTCTTCAAAAACAAGTTCAATGCCTTCAGTCTGCATCAGGGCAACATACTGTTTAAGCAAAGCGTTCTTCGGCTCAGTCAGAATCTGGAAAAACTCGTCCTCTCCCAAACCGTGCAGTTCTACCCGGATAGGGAAGCGCCCCTGGAGTTCAGGCACCAGGTCGGACGGTTTGCAGAGGTGAAAAGCACCGCTGGCAATAAACAGGATATGGTCGGTTTTCACCATGCCGTACTTGGTGGTTACCGTGGCACCCTCCACAATGGGGAGCAGATCCCGCTGTACTCCTTCCCTGGAAACCTCCGGCCCATGGCCTGTTCCATGGCGTGAGGCAATTTTATCAATCTCGTCCAGGAATATAATACCTGACTGTTCGGTTTTGGCGATGGCCATCTGGGTGACCTTGTCTGTATCGATAAGGTCCTCCACTGCCTCAATTTTAAGAATTTTCAGGGCTTCCGGCACCTTTAACTTGCGCATTTTTCCTTTTTTGGGAAAGATCTTGCCAAAGGCGTCCCGCAGGTTGTTTTCCATTTCATCCATGCCGGTATTTGAAAAGACCTCTATCATCGGCATGGCCTGGGTTTGGGTAACCTCCATTTCCACCTCCCGGTCATCCAGGCGTCCCTCCCTGAGCATGGACCGGAATTTCTCCCTGGTCGATTCTGCTTCTGGTTGAACCTGGTCCATTCCCACATGATCATTATTCAGACTGTTCGGTCGGCCCAGGGTCATTGTGCTGGGCTTGGGGGGCAGCAGGAAATCAAGCAGTCTTTCTTCAGCCAATACGGCAGCTTTCTTCTCTACCTCTTTTCTTTCCTCTTTTTTGACCATGTTGACGGCCAGTTCAATAAGGTCACGGATCATTGATTCAACATCTCTGCCCACGTAACCGATCTCGGTGAATTTAGAGGCTTCAACCTTTAAAAAAGGAGATTGGGCAAGGTTGGCAAGTCGCCTGGCAATCTCTGTTTTGCCGACACCTGTAGGGCCAATCATGATTATATTCTTGGGGGCGATCTCATCACGAAGCGGCGGTTCTACCTGCTGCCGACGCCAACGGTTGCGAAGCGCTATCGCCACTGATTTCTTGGCAGCGTCCTGGCCGATAATATATTTATCAAGCTCCCGGACCGTATCATTCGGGGTCAATGGTTTCATTTCATTCATTCCTATAATTTTTCTACAACTATATCATCGTTGGTGTACACGCAGATCGCCGCAGCAATCTTCATGGCCTGCCGGCCAATTTCCTCTGCACTTAAATCACTGTGCTCGATCAATGCCTTGGCAGCAGCCTGGGCATAAGGACCGCCTGAGCCTATTGCCAGAATACCGTCATCAGATTCAATAACATCCCCGGTGCCGGAAAGCAGTAAAGAGTAATCCTTATCAACCGCCACCAGAAAAGCCTCAAGCCGCCGCAGCATTTTATCTGTCCGCCAGTCCTTGGCAAGTTCAACAGCCGCCCGCATGAGATTACCCTTGTATTGCTCGAGCTTCTGCTCCAGCTTGTCAAACAGGGTAAAGGCATCGGCAGTCGCACCGGCAAAACCGGTGATCACCTTGCCGTCATAAAGCCGGCGTACCTTACGGGCTGCGTGCTTGACGATTGTATTACCCATGGTCACCTGGCCATCGCCGGCCACCACCACATCACCCTTGTGCCGCACGGAAATGATTGTTGTTGATCGAATTTTCAATGGTTCCACCATGTATTGAGTTTATTAACTAAAATTAAATTTTATCCCTTTCTGGCCTTTGGATGCGCCTTATCATATATTTTCATCAAATGCACCATATCCAAATGGGTATACTTCTGTGTAGTTGACAGGCTCGCATGGCCAAGCAACTCCTGTACAGACCGAAGATCAGCGCCCATTTCAAGAAGATGGGTGGCAAAGGAATGTCGCAGTACATGAGGAGTGACAGGCTTATCTATAGCGACACGCCTGCCGTATTCAGCCACCATTCGTTCAACGCTTCTGGATGTTAACCTGTTTGCCCGGCTGTTCAGGAAAACCGGTTTGCTATCAACCTTTTTCCCCTTCTGCAAACACCTCCTGAGCAACTCCTGCCGTTCAGGCTGATACGCTTTCAGGGCTTTTATAGCCGGATTTCCAATGGGCACCAGACGTTCCTTGTTGCCTTTGCCTTTAATCCTAAGCATTCCGTTATCAAAATCAAGGTTAACCATATTAGAACCGACCAGTTCAGATACCCGGATACCGGTTGAGTACAGCAGTTCCAGAATAGCCTTGTCCCTTACCGCATAAGTATCTTCATTAGTCGGCGCTTCAAGAAGGGCAAAAACCTCGTCCACAGTCAAAAAGACAGGTATATACTGCTCCTGCTTCGGCATGGAGATGGAGGACATCGGCGTCTGATCTATGATATTTTCCTGGACCAGGAACCTGAAAAAGGTCCGCAGGGTGGAAATCTTCCTGGCCACCGAGGAGCTGCTGTTTCTGTTATTCAGATCATAAACAAAGTCCCGTATGGTCGGGGTATCGATTGCCGAGACATCTGTCTGTCCACCGGCGCTGTCAGAAAATTCCAGCAGATCCCGCCGGTAATTTACAACCGTATGATCCGAATAACCTTTTTCATCAGCCAGCCAGGCAGTAAATTGTTCTATGTGTTCAAGTAAACCCATGGGCATCTGATTGCTGCTAAGCCGTTCCATTTTCGCAGGACAGCATACTTACCATAGACATGTTTTCTTTGTAAAGTCGTTGCTCATCAGAACTGAATCATTTATCATTATACTTTTTATAAAATGAGCTCTGTTTCTAGCAACACTGCTTGCAAATCATGTAACAAGAACAGGTACACCATGACCAAAAAATCTTTTGAAGAAGCACTGGATCAACTTGAACAAATCACCAAGGATCTGGAAGAGGGCGACCTGCCGCTGGAAGATTCACTCAAGCACTTTGACGAGGGTGTTAAGCTTGCCGAATACTGCAACAAAAAACTGAGTGACGCCCAGAAAAAAGTTGAGATCCTCTTAAAGAAAGATGACACCCTGACTTCAGTTGAATTTGATGGCATTAAAGAAGACCAATAATGGATATCAAGCAATATTTAGAGAATAAACGAAGTCAGGTTGATGAGGCCCTTAACAAGTATATGCTTGCCGAACAAGGGTCTTTGGCCGGTCACATTAAGGCCATGGGTTACAGTCTTTTTGCGGGTGGCAAAAGAGTACGGCCTATACTCTGCCTGGCAGCTGCAGAAGCGGTTCAAAATGATCGGGAAGATCTGCCGGAAGCATGCATGGTGACCGCCTGTGCCCTGGAGTGCATCCATACCTATTCCCTGATCCACGATGATCTGCCGGCCATGGATGATGACGAACTGCGGCGCTCCAAACCGACAAATCATATGGTTTTCGGTGAGGCTGGGGCCATCCTGGCCGGTGATGGACTCCTGACGTATGCCTTTGATCTGTTGAGCACCCCTGCCCTGCAGTCACCATCTGCCGATAACCGCTTGCGTATCATCTCTATCATAAGCAAGGCAGCCGGCCCTATCGGCATGGTCGGCGGCCAGTTTCTTGATCTGGAGAACGAAGGCAAAAAAGTTGCATTTAATGCCCTTCGTGACATTCACAGCCGCAAGACAGGTGCACTGATAACCGCTTCTATCCAGGCTGGAGCAATTCTCGGCAACGGCTCAGAAGAACAGTATGAGGCACTTTCTGTATATGGAGAAAAAGTAGGCCTCGCCTTTCAGGTCGTCGATGATCTGTTGAATGTCGAAGGGACAAAGGAGCAACTGGGCAAGGCGGCCGGTTCCGATGCTAAACGCCAGAAAGCCACTTATCCGGCCCTCTTCGGGGTTGAAGATACCAGGCAAAAAGCAAAAATAGCCGTCCATGAAGCAGTAGCTGCCCTTGACGGATTTGATGATCGGGCGGTACCATTGCGTGCATTGGCCCAATATATTTTTACCAGAAAGCGATAAATCCTTGCGATTTTACAATTGAAGAATAGAATTGGCCTTCCTGCTTAAGGCTTAAACATAAAATGTATATGAAAAAAAATATCCTTTCCACCATCAATTCTCCCGAAGATCTCCGGGCGCTACCGGAATCAGACCTGGAGCAGCTCGCTGCTGACATCAGAGAGGAGATCGTCGAAACAGTTTCACAGACCGGCGGGCATCTGGCCCCCAGCCTTGGTGTTGTTGAATTGACCATAGCACTGCATTACGTGTTCAATACACCAACCGATAAGCTGATCTGGGATGTGGGTCACCAGAGTTATGCCCACAAGCTGCTTACCGGCCGGCGTGAGCAGTTCCATACGCTGCGGCAATATAAAGGCGTCAGTGGTTTTCCCAAAAGATCAGAGAGTCCCTACGATAGCTTTGATACCGGCCACAGCAGCACCTCGATTTCAGCCGGCCTGGGTATTGCCCTGGGAAAACACCTGAAAAAGAGCGACAACCGGGTCATCTCAGTAATTGGTGATGGCTCGATGACCGGCGGCATGGCCTTTGAGGCCCTCAACCAGGCAGGCCACCTTAATAAGAACCTGATTGTCATACTCAATGACAATGAAATGTCCATTTCACCGAATGTAGGCGCCCTTTCCAGCTTTTTAAGCAGAAAAATGACCAGCCGGCAGGTTGTGCGTGCCAAGGGTGAGGTCAAACAGCTGCTCAAGTCTTTTTCAAATATCGGCGAAAATATCCTTCAGGTCCTGAAAAAAAGTGAAGAGAGTTTCAAGGGATTTTTTACCCCTGGTATGCTTTTCGAGGCCTTAAAATTTGAATATGTCGGACCCATCCAGGGCCACGAGTTTGACAATTTAATCGAAACCCTGAAAAACGTGCGGAACTTCAGCCATGGGCCGGTATTGATCCATGTCCTCACCCAAAAGGGCAAGGGATATCCTCCGGCGGAAAACAATCCCGGCGATTACCATGGAGTAGGCCCCTTTAATATCGGCACCGGCACCCCGGTCCCCTCTACTGAAAAACGTATCAGCTATACACGCTGTTTCGGGGACACCCTGGTGCACCTGGCTGAAACAGACCCCAAGATTGTCGCTATCACTGCTGCCATGCCGGCCGGTACCGGCCTGGTGCGCTTTGCCAAAAATTTCCCGGACCGTTTTTTTGATGTGGGAATTGCCGAACAACACGCCGTGACCTTTGCTGCCGGCCTGGCCACCGAAGGCATGCGGCCGGTTGTAGCGATCTATTCCACCTTTTTGCAGCGTGCCATGGACCAGGTCATACATGATGTCTGCCTGCAGAACCTGCCGGTAACCTTTGCCATTGACCGGGGCGGGGTTGTTGGCGATGACGGCCCGACCCACCACGGGGTTTTTGACCTGAGCTTTCTGCGGTTTATTCCCAATATAGTGCTGATGGCCCCCAAGGATGAAAATGAACTTCAGTACATGCTCTATACGGCCATCCGGCATGATGGACCAGTGGCCATTCGATACCCCAGAGGAGCTGGAGAAGGAGTTGAACTTGCCGACAGCCTCACCGACCTTCCTATTGGCAAGGGCGAACTTTTGCGGGAAGGTAAAGACATCCTTCTCCTGCCAATCGGCAACCGGGTGACACCAGCCATGGATGCTGCCATGGGACTGGAAAAAGTCGGCATAGATGCGGCGGTCATTAATCCCCGCTTTATCAAACCTATGGACAATGAACTTATCCTTGAGTGGGCAAAGAAAACCGGCAGGGTTATCACTGTTGAAGATAATGCAATAATGGGCGGATTCGGCTCAGCCGTGCTTGAATTATTAGCCACCCATCACCGCTCGCATATCAAAGTCCGCAACCTGGGATATAGAGACAAGTACATGGAGCACGCCACCCAGGAGATCCTCTGGAAAAAGGCACTCATTGATACACCGGCAATCATCAATGGAGCCATGGAACTGATTGATGCCTCCTGAGCAACGACCACGGAAGCAGTAATTGTTTTCATTCTTTTCAACTTCACATAAAAAGCCATGGAATCTGTCCGGATTGCGCTAAACAGCTTTACCCCGACACCAACAGAAGAGTTTCCGAGAGAAAAAAACAATCATAAAATAACAACGGTAACCTGATCGCCGCTGACCAGCTGTATATGGCCAGCCGGATCACTTTTGCTTAATCTTTGATCCCGTAATACTCCTTATACCACTCCACAAAGCGCTTTATCCCCTCTTCAATCGGCGTATCCGGTTTAAAACCGATATCACGCACCAGGTCGTCAACGTTGGCATATGTAGCCGGCACATCACCGGGCTGCATTGGCAGAAAATTCTTTTCCGCCTTTTTGCCAAGGCATTCCTCCAGCACCTCAATATAGCGCATCAGATCGACCTTCTGGTTATTGCCGATGTTATAGATCCGGTAGGGGCATTTGGAGGTGGCAGGATCGGGATCATCGCTGTCCCAGTCCATATTAGGCTCAGGTTGATGATGGATGACCCTGTACACCCCTTCGACAATATCATCAATAAATGTAAAGTCCCTGACCATCTTGCCATGGTTAAAAACATCAATTGGGCGGTCTTCAAGAATTGCCTTGGTAAAAAGAAACAATGCCATGTCAGGCCGGCCCCACGGACCGTATACCGTAAAAAACCGTAAACCCGTAACAGGCAGACCAAAGAGATGGGCGTATGTATGGGCCATCAGTTCATTTGATTTTTTCGAGGCAGCATAGAGGGAGACCGGGTGGTCGACATTATGATGCACTGAAAAAGGCATTTTCGTATTGGCGCCGTACACCGAACTGGACGAGGCAAACACAAAATGTTTAACCCCTGAATGACGGCAGCCCTCCAGCAGGTTCACAAAGCCGACAATATTGGTATCAACGTATGAATGGGGATTTTCCAGGGAATAACGCACGCCGGCCTGGGCTGCCAGGTTGACCACTGCATCAAAGCTGTTTTGGGAGAAAAGGTCAGCCATCCCCTGCCGGTCAGCCAAATCAGTTGTAATGTGCTCATAGGTTGCATATGGACTTAACTGCGCAAGCCTTGCCTCCTTGAGAGTCGGGTCGTAGTAAGGGTTTAGATTGTCAATCCCAACAACCGATATACCGTTGTCGAGAAGCATTTTGGCAAGATGGAAACCGATAAAACCGGCAGAACCTGTCACCAGGACGGTTTTTATTTCAGTATTCTTATAATTTTCTTTCATGGTTAATCGTCGAAGTCTCCTGCAGGACCCTTGTCTGAATCAATTGTTGCGCCGCGCTCAATAATTTTTTCTTCTGTCCACTGGGCAGGGTCCTCAATTCTACCTACCTTGCTGCCGAGATTATATGAACCGGCCGAAAGAATTGCTTCAATCCCCAGGGGGGCGGTATCACCGGCGTTAAAAACATCCACCAGCATATGGTACACGAAATCCTCCACCCGTTTGCTCATTCTTTCGCGTATCTCCCTGGACTGACCAAGCAGTTTAGTTTCAAAAGGCAGATTCAGCTTTTTGTAATTACCGCCCTTCCACCCTTCTTTATCAGCATAAGCCACAATTGCCTGCCACATTTCCTCGGTTGGCCCTTCACCCTCTACCTTGATGAAGCTGCCGTTGCCGTCCAGTTGGGCATTACCGTAATCGTTTACTGCCAGGCCCCAGGAAAGCATCTGCAGGGCGGTGGCAACATTGGCCTTGGTGGTATTGGTTTGTGAAGCAATTTGCCGGAGACGGTCATAGCTGTTGCCGGAAGTACCATGCTGCGCCCCGGATATTTTATATGCACCCAGTTGTTCATGGATCCGGGCTGTCAACTCTACCTGGATGCCCTGGTCACTTGCTTCAATGCCATGGGTAGTGCCGTTATTTAAGGCAATCCAGTCAGGGAATATATCATTGGCATTTAAACCCTGGATAAGAAATAACGCCTCCTCAATCGTAGAAAGGCCTTGCGTGCCTTTAATTTCACCGACTTCCGTTTCAAGGCCGGCCCACTCCGGCACACAGGGATTTAAGGCAATATTGGCCAACAGGTTTTGGGCATCCGGCAGGTGTGAGGCATCTATGGCGATGGATGTTATGCCTGCATCAAAAATGGTAGGGATTTCCACCTGCGCCGCCTGTACATCGGCATCGTTTTTTATGCCGTAATGGTCTGCATGGATTGCCACCGGTACAGTAATACTCAACTCATTACAGACCGCATCAACCTGCCTGGCAATGTTCCAGTAATTGACTGCGCAGTATGCACTTGCCCCGCCTTCGGATTTGGCTATCTCAATAATTATGGCGCTGTTGGCCCGCTGGGCTGCGGCCAGGGCGCCGCGTATAACGAACAGGTTCCTGCCGTTGGCAGCCATGGTCATGGCATTGCCCTTGGCAAACATTGCCCTGTCAATCACCTTACCGCTGACGATCAATGCCTTGGAATTTGGAAAAAGTTTTACAATGTTGGGCGGCCTGCCTGTCTCCAGTGCTTTTATAAAATCAGGCATAAGATTCTGAGACATACCATTATCCTCCTGGTCATGAATATTTTTCACATTCAATTTATAATATTTTCAATTCTTGCATATTACCGTAATAGAGTGAAGAGGGGACAAAAAACTTTCACTTCATAATACTTCTTCCGACTCTTCATCTTCCTGCTTTTGAGGAACAGAATGGATAAACTTTTTGCGGCCAAACAGCCATACGGCAATCACGCTCAATTCATAGAGCACCAACAGCGGCACCCCCATGAGCATTTGGTTCACCACATCCGGTGTGGGGGTCAGTATCGCGGCAATGACAAAATTAATCAGAATGGCATATTTTCTGTGCTTGTTAAGAAACTTGACATCTACGACACCGATTTTAGCCAGAAATACCATGAGAATCGGCATTTCAAAAATCACACCAAAGGCGATAAACAGGCGCAGGAAGAGAGAAAAATACTCGCTGACTGCCGGCATGGGACTGAGAAAATCCGTCGAATAGCCCACCAGGAAACGAAAAGCAGGTGGGAACACGACAAAATAACCAAATGCCGTACCCCCTATGAAACAAATGGAGGACAAAAAGGAAAATGGCAGCAGAGTCTTTTTTTCATGCTGATAAAGACCCGGCGCGACAAATCGCCAGATCTGCCAGAATATAACCGGGCTGGCCAGCAGAATGCCGCAGACCAGAGCTAATTTTAGATAAAAAAAAAGGCTTCTTGGTAGGAAGTAAAAATCAGGCTTGTATGATCAGGCAACACATCAAATAAAGGTTTAAAAAACCAGTTACCAATATCTTTGATGAATGCGTATGAGATTGCAAAGCCGACCCCGGCTGCAATAAATGATTGTATGAGGCAGCTCCGCAGGTCCGTCAAATGCTCTGTCAGTATTTGTGTCTTAAAATCTTCCATAACATCACGCTATAAAAATGAATAGATTCCGATGTAATAAATTTAAACGTCCTGTACCTTATATCTTCATCAGAAAAAATCAAACACAAAATGTATCTGACAAATTATCTTTTGCGGTGACTGTCGCACACAGGTAAACCCTAAAGCCGTGACGAAAAAGTTGACAACTACTTGCATTGTTAATAGTTTACGGTGACAATCCCTTTATAGAATATCTGGGTGCCACCTGTAATAGAGCTGAACTGGAGACAAACATGGAGTCAATCCGTGACCAACTTTTGGATTGCTTTGAAAAATATGCCGAGGATGATACTCGCCTTGTCCAGGAGTTAAATGCTTTAATTGCCCGGGAAGGCAAGCAGGTCATCTCTTGCATTTTTCAAATTTTAACCAATCTCGACTTGAGCCCCGCCGAAGCTGAAGATCACTGGCAGAAAGTTGTTGATCATTGTCATGGGCTAAGTTCCTCATTGGGGCGGGAAGTCAACCTTCGCACAGCTGTCTGTGATTATTTCTGCTCAATAAACAGGTCTCTGCACAACCCCAAGATTATTGAGATCCACCTGTTTGAGAAAACTGCCAAATCTTCCACGTTCGACAGTCTTACGGGGCTCTTAAACCGCAATGCGTTTGATGATGCCTTGGAACGCGAAATATCCAGAGCAAAACGGTATGACTCGAATCTTTCCCTGTTATTTTTGGATCTCGATGGTTTCAAACAAGTGAATGACTCGTTTGGCCATATGGCTGGTGACGAGGTATTAAAAAAGGTTGCCCAGATAATCATGACTGAGAAAAGGTCTGAAGATATCGGTGCACGTTATGGTGGGGAAGAGTTGGCTATTCTAATGCCGGAAACAGGCAAGGCTGAAGGCTGGCTACTTGGCGAAAGGATCCGGAAACGACTGGAGGAGGCCACTATTACCTATGAAGAACAAGCTATTAAAATAACATTAAGCGGGGGATTGGCTTCCTACCCAATTGATGCAAATGATGGCACCCCACTCCTCAAAAATGCTGACAAGGCAATGTATCGGGCCAAAAGTTTCGGTAAAAACAATATCTCGCTATATTCCATGGACAAACGGCGCAATATACGAATTGAATACAGCACCAGTGTAGAGTTAAGTGAAATTGGTTTCGGCGAAAAACAGACCATCAATGCAATTACCAAGAGTTTAAGCATCGGGGGCATCATGCTGGAAAGTAAAAGCCCGATTGATGTTGGCGTTAAAATTCAGATGAGTCTGGCTATCAACGACACCAAACCTATCCTGGTGATCGGCAACGTTATCCGTGTAGAAAAAAACAACTCCGGCAATTACGATATAAGTATAGCTTTCAGCGATTCTGATACAATGCTCAAAAGTGAAATATCAAGCTACCTGATCAAGCATCTAGAGGATTTAAATCCTCCGCCTGACAAATTATTTCATTAATCAACCCGGCAATACCCTTCCCTTTTTTGCTTTACATCATCTGCTTGATACAGGCCTTACCGGATTATCCCGGGCCACCTCCCTCTTACGAGCGGCTACCCAACCTTTCACGTTGGGGTGACACTCAGCCGGATTCCGCCGGGCGCGAACGGGAGACGATGCAGGTTGTGGCATCTCTTTACTTTTAAATGAGCAAGGGATTGTGGTAGGGAGAAATGACAATTTTTAAATTTCAGCAATCCCTGATCATGGTTTTCATGTTCTTGATATGTTTATCGAACGGAATTTGAAAAATTCAAAAAAGATATGAAAAATTTGTTTTTTTGTCATATTGGCATCTACCAATTAATAGATGTAGAAATTCTTCTTTAATATCCCGAAATAGAGGATATTGCCGATTAAAACATTCTTGCCACAATATGAAGGTGACTTGTTAAAATTAATCCATCTCATTAATACAAATAAACTTACAGGTCCTATTCTTAATATCAATTGCCAATTCATTTTTAGGATCAAGAAGAAGGGCCTTTTCAATATAGTGGTCATATTTACTTTTCTCGCCCTTCTCAGCATAAATTTGAGCAAGACGAACGTACGCATCGGCAAATTGGGGATCCGACTTAAGGTTTTTCTCAAAATAATCTTGTGCCTTGTCTATATCACGACCCAATATCCCAGGAATACATATATAATACGTGCCGAGAGCAAAATTTACGATTGGAGAATCTGGTGCAATATCCTCAATAATTCTCAAATGCCGAATAACCACTGCACAGTTTAACGCTTTTGATAACGGGTTGATTGTATAATGCGCAATCATTCCTTTAGATGCGGCATACAAGCTATGCGCGCGCAAATAATTACTTATATCGACATTTTCCTTCCCGAATTTAATAACTTTATCGGTGAGTTGAGCCACTTCATTAAAATCCATCTCAATATAATTTATATATGCCAAAGTAATATATGCTGGTGCAAAATCTGGTTTTTCTTTTATAATATTCTTTAATATAGCAGTACTTTTTGTGTAGGAATGCTTTCTGCGCAAAACTTCAGCTATACCCCACTGACCTTCAATACTACTGGAATCCATAAGCAACATTTTCTCAAACGAATCTTCTGCTTTAGCTGTTGAGTATTCGTTTAAATAGACCAGCCCCAAAAGGTACCCTCCGATTTTATTGTCTATGTCTAAAGGTTCTTTTATAGCTTCGGCGGATGACAACGTGTCGGCTTTCTCGTGAAGAGCAATCCAGTTCATAGCAGCAGAACATTGAGAACACCATAAAAATGCTGCTAGGATTACGACTGCAAATAACGTATTTATCGAGATAGTCATCAAACTCTCCTTTTTTGTGAAATGGCTTTCTACTAAAAGACCAGTAGGTTCCATGTTCTTGTTATGTCTATCGAAGGGAATTTGAGAAACTCAAAAAAAGAATTATTAATTGAAAACTACTATTGAACTAAACAGAGCAAAAAATCTTATTATATCAGCTAATTATATGGTTCTATGCCAGTATTCATGTGAAACTTTTACCATAAGCACTATTAAGAAAAACTCTTACTCTCTGATGCAAATGAATGTTAGGGGCAAGCTGACTTGTTTTGCCACAATGTGGTGGCTTGGAAGGGTGAGAGTAAAGTCAAGATGTCTTGCCAACATGTTGAGTTTTGGAAATCCAATACCGAGTTAAGATGTCCACTAGACATATTGATACTTTAGAAATAATTCACGACTTTTGATTGATAGCAGTTATACGCCCCAAAGTGCTGTTTTTCATTTTTTATATTAGTATGTTATGCTATTTGTTGTTTTCCTTTATTTTTTATTTTTGTCAA
>PJEL010001939.1_pt1 | contig 19744 bp, 23 predicted proteins | sample 1853271 | NCBI WGS metagenome assembly PJEL01 (sample SAMN08108733, study PRJNA415343) | Invertebrate metagenome, whole genome shotgun sequencing project. | host: Globobulimina | place: Sweden: Gullmar Fjord | collected 2015-08
ACGAACAACAGGACGATCATTACGAGTTTTAGCAGCCGCTAACTTGTTGCGACATTTGTCTAGACGGTTGTTAATTTGTTGAAGTTCGTTTTTAACACTCATAATAATTTCCTAAGATTAAACAAGCCAATTCGGATTGGGGCGCGGAGTATAGCACAAGGCTTTACCTGAACCGAAATTTATCTGACAAATAGCCAATCGAATCAAAGATAACCTAAACTGATTACCACTCGATAATCATTCTAGAATAGATTAACCCTCGATAAGTGATGTTTCACTCGTCTGTGCCACTCACCAAAAATCCAACGGCAAAAAGAACTTAGTGCCAACCACATAAGGATCTACGATGACATTCATTAAACTCGTGCAGAAACGAGCACTAACCTACAGCCTAGCCATTGGCTCTGTGTTCGCCACAACTTATGTGTCTAGTGAAACATCCCGTGTCAATACGCTACCTGATAACCTTATTGTTGAGTACTCGACACCTAAGACTGAGGCAGAACAACAGATCAAAAAAGAGATTCAACTTAGTGGCGTCAACGACACCGTGATTGACCTATCCAATCAGCTCTTCATGTTTAATAACCCATTAACCATTCAATATGGCAACGAAGACGGTCCACTCTACGATCCACAAACGCATCAAGTGCTCATCCCTTATAGCTTTTATGCTGAATCGTTAACTTACTTTGAAAAGAATCAGTACGAAAAAGAGTACGGGAAAACGGCACAAACTGGAGCTATCGATACCTTACTTCACACCCTACTGCACGAAGCTGGGCATGCTTACATAGAAGATCAAAAAATTGATATTTTGGGGAAGGAAGAGGACGCCGTTGATAACCTCGCTACCATCATGTTGCTCAACTATGTAGAACACGGCGGAGATGCCGCAATTAGTGCCGCTGACATGTTTGCTTTCGAGTCAGAAGACCGTCCTGAATATTACGATTTAGGTGAATACATTGATGAACACAGCTTTGATCTCCAACGTTACTTCTCTACTCTGTGTTTAGTATATGGAAGCGACCCTGAAGCTTATAAAAACTTACTCGATGACGTGGAAAATGACTACCTAAAAAATAGAAAAGAGTTCTGCGTGGAGCACTTCGATGTGATTAACGCGAATTGGCATCAATATTTGAAAGAGAGTAGTGAGGGTTAGTTAAAGACCTAAAGAGACAAAAAGCCGAAAGTTCTACAAAAGAGTTAGAGTTAAGCGAGCGGCCTAGAAACCAATTCTGAAGCCGCTATCAAACAGGGTTAAATCTAGACTTTTACTTTATACTTAAGGTCTTGAGCTTCATCACCGGTCATTCCTCGGAATCCCCAACAGTGCGATGGCTGCTCTTTAATGGTGATTTCGATATCAATAGGAGAGATAGAGAGTTGCTTTTCTATTTCGGAGAATATTTTCTTAATCAGACGCTTTTTAGTATTTACCGCCCGACCTTCCATCATGTTGATTTCGATAACCGTGTATGCGTCGGTTCTACCCTCTGGGTAAAAGAAGTCATCCCTTTCCAACGGCACAAACCGATGGGCTCGCTTGTCATCGGGCAACCCCATCTCACTGTTTAAGCATTGCTGCAACACGTTAGATAGCTGCAACTTAATTGGATTTAAGCACTCTTTGATACCATAAATAACAATCATGACCATTCCTTTGATGTGATGTTAGGTAAAGAAGAACGTTAGATAGAAGGACCGCTTGGCTGCTATCCACTCGCTTACTATTTGTTCATATATTACCTAATGACGTCAATGAAAGAAGATTAAATCAATGAATTTATGAACAGGTGCAACAAAAAACATAGGGTTCGATTTTTCACTCAGTCACTCCTCCGTGAGATATCGATCAGACCTCAGTAAAGTAGCTATTCTAGAAACGCTCAGAGGTACTCATTACAACAAATTGATCGAACACCAGAAATACCCCGTATATCTGTTCACATTAAATTTGAACTAAGGAGTACTATGTGCCGAACTCACTCAACAAGACCACACAGACAAAAGACGAATTAGAAACACCTGTAAAGTCTTCTCCAGAACTCGCCGTGTTTCCTCTCCCCATCTTTCTTTTGCCTGGAGGCCGACAAAGATTACGCATTTTTGAGCCTAAGTACCTTGCCATGGTCGCTCAAGCGGCACAGGGGGATGGTTTTATTCTCGCCACTCAAGACAATTCAAATTCAGAACACCATAGTTACTGGGGAACAAAAGTTTCTATTGTCGATTTCAATATGTCTGATGATCAAATTTTAGAAATCGATGTCGAGGGACAAGAGCTTGTCCAACTTCATTCGTCTTTTCGTTCTCAAGACGGTTTAATTAAGAGTAGATTTAGTTCAATGCCTCACTGGCCTGAGCTTGAGTACAAAGTCCCTAATGTGGTAACAGCGTTCTTGGTGCAACTGTTTCGCGACCACGACTCAATCAGAAACCTCTACCCGACCCCTGATTTTGAGAGCTCACAATGGATATGCGCTCGGTTGCTTGAGATAATGCCTATCCCTATAGAAAAGAAAACAAAATTCACTGAGCCAACCAGCTTTCCATCACTAGTTCCTTTTTTGAATCAAATCATTACGGGGCAATAAACACTTTTATTCACTATAATTTTGTATAGTAGAAATTATTTTAATTAAAAGTGATCCCTCTCCTCTTTAACCACGTAATGCCAATCAAATTCGAACAGCGGTAATTTGCTATGCAAGTGGAAAGCAGAAGTTTAGGGATAGGCAAGGAGCAAGTCATTATTCCCGACAATAACTCACCTACCAACAACAAAGTACCTACAGAGCTCTCAAGCTGGCTAATTTTGGTTGGTACAGACCGAGACAAGCAGGCTTTTACCTGTTTGTTCAAATTCTTCGCTCCGAAGATAAAACGTTTTGGCATTAACAAGTTAGGTAGCGAAGCCGCGGCTAACGAGCTAGTTCAAGACACTATGACCAATGTGTGGAAGAAAGCACATCTTTACAACCAAGAGAAAGGTGCAGCGACCACTTGGGTTTACACCGTGATGCGAAATGCTGCCTTCGACATGTTGAGAAAGGTCAAAGCAAAAGCAGAACAAACGATCGCCGACGACATTTGGCCAATTGATGCGATGGTGGCCGAGTCTCAGAATGAAGAATTGCCTTTTGGTGATCATTTGATGAGTCGTCACGTAATGACTCAAATTGAGAAGCTGCCTCTAGCTCAAAAAACGATTGTCAAAGGTGTGTATTTTCAGGAGCTATCTCAAGAACAGCTCGCACAACAACTCGGCGTTCCGCTCGGAACAGTGAAATCGCGACTAGGACTCGCTTTAGCCAAACTCAAGGTTCACATGGGGGACCAAAGTCATGATTAAACATCATCCAAACGCAGCAATGTTGAAAGACTTTGTCGATGGCACTCTAGCCGATTCAGTTTCCTTGATCGTATCAAGCCACGTTGAACTGTGTGAACACTGCCAGCAACAAGTAAATCAATTGACCGCAGAAGCGGCAAATAATGTTTTTGATGCAGAAGAATCGGGTCAACGCGTGTTGTCAGAAGATCAATCATTCTCTAACGAAGAAATAGATTTGGATATAGAAAAATTCCTGTCCGAAAATAGTGATTTTGATTTCGAAGCTATAGCGCAGATAACATCCGATCCATCTCAATCAGTTGAGGTGACACCTGAACTGCAGAAAGTAACCATCGCCGACACCACGTTCACTATTCCAAGAGCATTGAGTTCGGTGACAAGAAAAGATTGGATGAATTTAGGAAAAATTTCGCGAGCGAGATTGGATTTTGATGACGAGGCACACCACACGAGTTTGTTACACATCGACAAAGATGGAAAGGTACCTTGCCACACTCATAAGGGCTTCGAGATCACACTACTTTTAGAAGGTAGCTTCGAAGATGAAATGGGCGTCTACAACAAAGGTGATTTCATCTGGTTGGACGGTAATCATACTCATCAACCAGCGACCAAAGAAGGTTGTGTTTGTTTGACTGTTTCGAGTGATGCGCTTTACTTCACAAAAGGTGTAAGCCAGTTATTCAATCCACTCGGCAGGTATATCTATTAATCCAGTTGCACGCTATAAATATACAGGATGGCATTAAGCCATCCTGTAAATCGTTAATATCACTGGGTTAAAACATCGACAATATTGAGACTTGAAAACAACTTGGCTCAGTAAGTACGATTAGCAATGTTGAAATATAATAAATAGCTCAGAGCAAGAGCAAAGGAGTTGGCCAATGGAAAAGAAAATTAAAATAGGTATCAGCGCATGTGTTGCAGGACACAAAGTACGCTTCGATACTGGTCATAAACGCTCTCGTTTTTGTACAGATGATCTTGCAGATTATGTTGAGTTAGAACCTGTATGCCCAGAAATGGCAATCGGCCTTCCAACGCCTCGTCCTACTATTCGCCAAACAAGAATGTTAGATGACGTCATCCATGTTTCTCGTCCTGATGGTTCAGGCGATGTGACCAACGAACTTATCGAGTTCGGACAAAACTACTCGAAGGCCAATCAGCACATTGCTGGTTTCATTGTTTGCCAAAAAAGTCCTACCTGCGGTATGGAGCGAGTAAAGATTTATCACCACCACGGTCGCGGTTCTGAATCGACAGGTGTCGGCATGTTCACCCAACAAATCATGGATGGTAACCCTTTACTTCCTGTTGAAGAGAATGGCCGCCTCAACGACCCAATTCTACGTGAAAACTTCATGACACGAGTTTTCACTTATCAAAAGTGGCTGGATCTTGTCGACGAGGGTGTTACCAAACACAAATTGATTCAATTCCACAGTGCGCACAAGTATTTGGTGATGTGTCACCACGTTGAAGGGTACAAGAGCCTTGGCAAATTGCTAGCTGGCAATGAACTTGAAATTGATGAATTAGCAAACCAATACATTGAAGGGTTGATGACCGCATTATCTCATCACGCGAATCGCGGTAGCCACGCTAATACTTTGCATCACTTGCAAGGTTACTTTAAAAAACAGCTGAGCAGCGCTCACAAACAAGAACTCACCAATCAAATTTCATCATTCAGAGAAGGGCTAGTTCCTCTGTTAGTCCCATTAACCTTGATTAACCACTACTTGATGGAATACCCAAACGAGTACTTAGAATCACAGGTTTACCTGAACCCTCATCCACAAGAACTTAAACTGAGATACGGATATTGAGCGACATTCTATGGATAAGACGAGATCTGCGGATTCACGATAACCCAGCGCTCGTCGCGGCAGTTGAAAACGGTGTAACTAACGCCGTTTTCATCTCAACCCCGCAACAATGGCAACAACATGATCTCGCACCAATAAAAGCTGATTTTATTTATCGCCATCTCAAGCAACTTGAATTGCAGCTTGCTGAATTTGGGATAACTTTGCTGCATCTGAAAGCGACCGACTTTGACGACCAAGCCGCACAACTCACTCGTTTATACAATGAGCTCGATGCCAAGTGTGTTTACACTAACTCTGAGCCTGAAGTAGACGAGCAGTTACGTGACAAACGTTTAATCGCTAGCGGTATCAAACTGAAAATGACCGACTGCGACACCATTCTTCCCTTGGGCAGTGTTTTGAATAAACAAGGCGAGATGTTCAAAGTTTTCACGCCATTCAAAAACGCCTGGTTAAAAGAAGTGCAAGTCAAAGGGATCCAGTGTAGCCCAGCTCCAATCATACAAGCAGAGCCTACACAGACCGAGCGTCTTAACACCCAGTTGTCTGGCGATCTTACTCCTCATAAGCTTTCTGATGAGTACGACTTTGACTTTCCGCGTGTTGATTCAGATCGTTGGCCACTAAGCCAAGATGTACTAAATAGCGTGATCCCAAACTTCTTAGCCAACAAAGTTAACGACTATGGCAAATTTAGAGACATTCCTTCGATCAAAGGAACCTCTGGCCTGTCGCCATACTTAACGATTGGTGCGGTCAGTCCGCGCTGGCTAGCGATTCAGCTGATTCAACAACAGCCCGATTTGTTGTTTGATACTCAACTGCCCGCTTTTTCTTGGCTCAATGAATTGATTTGGCGAGATTTTTACAAGCATTTAATGTTCCACCATCCTAGACTGGTTAAAGGTGCTAACTTTCAACAGAAATATAATGGCTTAGATTGGTATCAAGATCACCCAAGTTTCAAAGCTTGGTGTGAAGGTAAAACTGGCTATCCATTGGTTGATGCGGCAATGCGTCAATTGGTTGAGACAGGTTGGATGCACAACAGATTGAGAATGGTGGTGGCGAGCTTCCTTACCAAACACCTGTTGATTGACTGGCGCTGGGGAGAGAGATTTTTTATGTCGCACCTTATCGATGGCGATTTTAGTGCGAACAACGGTGGCTGGCAGTGGGCTTCGAGCACTGGTTGTGATGCTCAACCTTACTTTCGAATTTTCAATCCAATCACGCAAAGCGAAAAGTTTGATCCAAAAGGAATTTTTATTCGTAAGTACATACCAGAGCTGCAAAAAATTCCGGATAAGCATGTGCACTTCCCGCATGACTACATCAAGAAAAACGGAATAAACAGTGAATACTGGCAACCCATCGTTGAACACAAAGAAGCACGATTGAGAGCCTTAGCCTTTTTCAAATAATTAGAGTGTAGATTATGGATAACTCTCTCTGGCTTAATAACTTTCTCAACATGTATCAAGAACTCGGAACAGACAGTTTCGACATACTAAGAACGGTTTATCACTCTGATGTCGAATTCCAAGATCCGCTGCATCACGTCAGCGGAATTGATGAACTAACCCATTATTTTGAGAACATTTATACACAAGTGACAAGCTGTAACTTTCATATCGAGCACGCCTTTGAGGCAAATAATGAAGCGTCAGTATATTGGACCATGCAGTTTTCTCACAAACAGCTGAACGGTCAAAAACCAATCGAAGTGCAAGGGCACAGCCACCTGAAAATGCTCGACGATCAAGTGGTCTATCACAGAGACTATCTCGACGTTGGCGCTATGCTATATGAACATATCCCAGTGTTAGGCTGCGCGATCAAATCCATCAAGAAAAGAGCGAGCCGCTAATGCGTATTATGATTACTGGCGCGACCTCAGGTATCGGCCAATCACTGTCCAAGGACTATGCCCAGCAAGGACATCAAGTCATCGCTTGCGGACGTAGCGCGGAAAAGTTACAGGCTCTCGTTGATTCTCACGAGACAGACCTGTCCCATCCGTCAATTACGCCACTCTGTTTTGATTTAACTGATTACCATAATTTCCCAGAACTCAACCAAAATGAACCTCTCGACCTGTTGATTTTGAACGCCGGAGACTGTGAATACATTGATGACCCAATTAACTTTGATGCCGAGCTATTCGAACGTGTTATCAATATTAATCTGATATCAATCGGTTATGCGCTTAAGTCGTGGTTAAAAAACATTAAGCCTGGTGGTCGCTTGGTACTAGTCAGCTCAAGCGCCAGTTTTCTCCCTCTACCCAGAGCAGAAGCTTATGGCGCTTCAAAGGCGGCACTGACGTATTTAGGAAGAACCCTGTCGGTTGACCTAGCAAAACACAATATTCATGTCTCAATTGTGCATCCAGGCTTTGTTGAGACACCACTTACCGAGCGAAACTCTTTCTCTATGCCTATGATTATTAGTAGCGAAGCTGCAACTCAGAGAATTGTAAAAGGTATTGCTCAAGGAAAGAGTGAAATTGATTTCCCAAGACGATTCATTATGTTGATGAAGCTACTCAGAATGCTTCCAACTTCAGTTTGGCAAAAACTCGCTTCAAGGATGGTATAACAATGAAGAAAATCGCCATTATAGGTTCAGGTATTTCTGGACTGACTTGCGCACACATATTAGATAAACACCACGACGTAACGGTTTTCGAAAAAAATGACTACGTCGGTGGTCACACCGCCACGGTTGATATTGAACATCAAGGCACGGCGTTTTCAATAGATACTGGTTTCATCGTTTTTAACGACAGAACCTATCCAAACTTTAACCAACTGCTTGAGCAGTTAGGCATAGAAAGACAACCAACCGAGATGAGCTTTAGCGTCCATAACACGACGACTAAGTTTGAATACAACGGCCACAGCATTAATTCGTTATTCGCTCAAAGAAGCAACATTTTCAAACCTCAGTTCTGGTCTCTAGTCTCCGACATTCTAAAGTTCAACAAGCTGTGTAAAGCTCAGTTCGAAAGTAACAAATTCACGCCTGATGTAACCCTTGGCACTTTCCTACGCGATAACCAGTTTTCAGATTTTTTCAGCCAGCACTATATTCTTCCAATGGGTGCCGCTATTTGGTCCACAAGCTTAAAAGAGATGGAAGAGTTTGAGCTTAAGTTCTTCATTCAATTTTTCTATAACCACGGACTATTAGATATCGCGAATCGCCCTCAGTGGTATGTGATTCCTAAGGGTTCTCGCTCTTACGTGGAAATTATCCTTTCACGCTTGAGCAAACCCGTCGCTTTGAACACATCGATTAAGCAAGTGACTCGCCAAGAATCAGGTATAACGATTGAATTCAAAGATGGCGGCACTCAAAATTTCGACGAAGTGATATTTGCATGTCACTCAGATCAAGCGCTACATTTACTCGGCGATGCGACAGAGCAAGAACAACAGGTTCTAGGGGAGATCCTATACAGCCGTAACGAAGTAGTTCTGCACACAGATACTCGCTTATTGCCAGACAGAAAACTGGCTTGGGCAAGTTGGAACTACATGTTGGATGGCGACAGTAAAAGGCCAGCCTGTGTCACTTACAACATGAACATTCTGCAAGGTATCGAAAGTCAAGACACCTTCTGTGTCACCTTGAATCAAAGCGAAGCCATCGACCCAGAAAAAATCATTCGCAGCTTTGTTTATCATCACCCGGTACTGAACTCGAACACGGTAGAAGCTCAGCACAAGCGCGAACAGATCTGTGGCAAAAACCAGACTCACTTCGCCGGCGCGTACTGGTATAACGGGTTCCACGAAGATGGTGTCCACAGTGCTCTCGATGTAACCAAACGCTTTGGCTTAGATTTGAGTACGAGTTCAACACTATGAACACTCACACCTTAACACCCGAAATGGGCATCGCATCCGAAAAGAGTGAAGAGCTCAGCGGTATCTATTGGGGTAATGTCAGACATCGCCGTTTTGGTGATATCACACACGAGTTTAGCTACCAGCTTTACATGATGGGGTTAGATCTTGACGAATTGCCCCAAACCACAGCGCGCAGTCCGCTGTTTGGGACTCAGTGGTACAACCTGATTCGCTTTGTCGAATCGGATTATCTCGCTGAAAAAAAAGAAAATCTCACGAATGATGAACCAAAATCACTCAAGCAACGTATAGCCTCCAAAGTACAACAACTTGGTGGAGTTTGGTCAGATTCAAATCGTGTAACGATGTTAGCCCAGTGCCGTTGTCTAGGTATCTATTTCAGTCCAATCAACTGTTTTTTCTGTTATGACGATACTGGCGATTGCAAATACATGTTGGCCGAAGTGAGTAATACACCATGGCGACAACGACATTATTACCTCATCGACATGCATCAAGAATTAAAAGTTAAGAAAGAGTTTCACGTTTCGCCGTTCATGGATTTAGACATGACTTACTTTTGGAAAATTAAGCCACCCGCGAAACGGACATTAGTACACATCGAAAGCCGCCGAGACGATAAGCTTTTCGATGCAACACTAGCACTGACGAAACAGTCAGTAACGAAGAAAAATATTAGACGGACGTTATTAAAAGTTCCGGCAATGACGATAAAGATCGTGATGGGAATTTATTATCAGGCTCTCAAACTATTCCTGAAAAAGGTACCGTTTATAGCGCACCCAGATTCAACATCTTAAGCGCTTAATAAGCAATTAAATGACAACAAGGCAATTAGAACTGAGTTATCTCAAACCGACGAGCAATACTCAATTTTAGTTGGCCGAAAAATTAGAATGAGTTCTCAGCGAGGTTGACATGGAACAGCTTGCAAAACAAAACAACAATATTGAACATCAAGCTAAAGCCGTTGCTGTTTCGAGCAACTGTAAATATCGTGCTTTAATATTCAAAGTTCTTGAGCGTCTGCAATTTGCGACTCTTGAAGTGATTGAGCGTGACCAACATTCAGTGTTCGGCGACAGAGAAGCAGACCTCAAAGGTCAAATCGTCATTCATGATGCTACTTTTTTTAGAGACGTTGTCATCAACGGTAGTATCGGCGCTTCAGAAGCCTATATTGACGGTAAATGGACAAGCCCTGACCTCACACACGTTATTCAGATCATGGCTCGAAACCAAGCGCAGCTTGACGAACTAGACGACAAAACTCAGTGGATCTCTCGCATCAAAAACCTGTTGTTGCGTCGTAAGAATGTGAACACTGAACAAGGCTCTAAAAGAAACATACTCGCACATTACGATATCGGCAACGAACTCTATGAACGCTTCTTAGACAGTTCAATGCAATACTCTTCGGCTATCTACAGCAAGGAAGCGGAGACCTTATCTAAAGCTCAGCAGAACAAAATGAAGACCATTTGTGAACGGTTAGAGTTATCGGAATCCGACAGTGTCGTTGAGATTGGTACGGGCTGGGGTGGCTTAGCTATTTTTATGGCTCAACATTACGGATGCCATGTCACTACAACCACCATATCAGATGCGCAACATGAGCTCGCGGAGCGGAGAGTAAAAGCGCTCGGTTTAACGGACAAAATCACCCTACTTAAAGAGGATTACCGCAACCTCTCTGGCGAATACGACAAACTCGTATCGATTGAAATGATCGAAGCCGTTGGTCATGAATACCTGCAAACTTTCTTTGAAAAGTGTTCTTCGCTGCTAAAGCCTTCGGGAAAAATGTTAATTCAAGCGATTACCATCGCCGACAGTCGTTATGAAAAATATCGCAAAGGCGTCGACTTTATTCAGAAATACATATTCCCTGGCGGTTGCTTACCCTCTGTTTCAGTCATGACTCAGCATCTTGCCACCAGCACTGATCTTGTGGTTCAAGAGATCGATGATATTGGCTTGCACTACGCTCGAACGCTAAGCGATTGGAACATCGCCTTTGAAAACAGCTGGGACGAACTTGAATCTCTCGGATATTCAGAAGAGTTCAAGCGCTTGTGGATCTTCTATTTCTGCTACTGTGAAGGTGCATTCAAAGAGCGAGTAATCAGCACTCACCATTTAGTGGCAAGAAAACCTCGTTACTTTGGAGCGAAAGATGAAACGGTTTTGGATTATTAATCTCGTTCTGTTTCAAGCGACCTGGGTTTGTAGTGCGTTTTTTACCGCGCAAGCCCCGTTCGTGACCCCATTGATCGTGGTGGTTCACTTCCTTCTTTCTCCAACCCGCAGAAGCGACCTCAAAATACTCGCTTTATTACCGTTAGGGCTGTTGCTTGATAGCTTCTTACTTCATTTCGGCGTGTTTGCAGTCGACTCAGAGATTGCTAATCAATCTTGGTTTCCTGTGTGGCTTGTTTGCCTGTGGATCATGTTTTTAATCAGTTTCAATCACAGCCTAAATTGGCTTTTAAAATGCTCGAAAGTGATCTTGTTTGTCATAGGGTTCGTAGCAGGTACTAGTAGTTATTGGGGAGGTATCAAAGCAGGTGCCCTCATTACTACTTGGCCAGATGCTTGGGTGCTTGCCGCCCTTGCAATAAGTTGGGGGATTTTGTTGCCCTTACTGGTGGCCGCCTACTCCAACTTGGTCCAACCTAAAATGGCAACAACGAGGTGATTTATGGCTTATTCACGCAAACCGACGCAAGCGTTCAGACCAGAGAGCGATAGCAGTCGCGTTCGTATTCATCCAGGCTCGTTTGCTCAAACCAGCTCTCAAAACCGGTCAAACCCGCAAACTAACAATAAACTGCTCAGCTTAATCGCCTTAGCGTTAGTTTGCGCTGCACTCCTTTTTACCGGAAATTCGAAAGCTTCTGCCGTCGATGATTTGAATAAGCGTGGTCAAGGCGAGATGAGTTACCTGTTTTGGACACTTTACTCGGCCGAGTTCTACACCACACCCTCTAATTCGGAGCGGGCGTTAAAAATTGAGTACTATCGATCTATTGATAGTCAAGACTTAGTAAATGCAACCAAAGATCAGTGGAGTAAACTTGGTTACTCTAGCAGTAACATTCAGCGTTGGTTGAAACCGTTATACGCAATGTGGCCGAACGTTGAAGAAGGAAGCACCCTAACCATCCGTGTCGCTGAAGATAATGTGAGCCGTTTTTATTTCGATGAACAACCTATCGGCACCATACAAGACAAACAATTTGGCGAGGCCTTTCTGGCGATTTGGCTCTCTGAAAACACATCCGAGCCGCTTCTACGCAAGCAACTTTTAGGTTTGAATAAATGAATCCAAAGACAAAAATATTAAAATTCACCCTAGCTATTTTGTCACTCACTTGGCTAGTCGGCTGCGGTTCGGCGAGTTTAGATAATCACGCAAACACCACTCCAGAGCTCAAGCTTGAAACCTTTTTCAACGGTGAACTTAAGGCCTATGGCATGGTTCTCGACCGTTCGGGCGATTTATTGCGACGCTTTGATGTCAAACTCATCGCCACTTGGGAGGGTAATAACGGAGTAATCAAAGAGTGGTTTTTTTTCGCTGATGGCGAGCGTTCAACTCGAGTATGGAACCTAATCAAGACCGGAGAAAACACGTATACCGGAACGGCCAATGACGTAGTTGGTACCGCTTATGGTGAAACTCAAGGTTCAGCTCTATATTGGAAATATGATTTAGAAATTGAAGTAGACGGCAGCACTTATGAAGTAGTCTTGGATGACTGGATGTTCTTAATGGACGAAAAACGCTTATTTAACAAAACTGAAATGTCCAAATTCGGTTTCAAAGTTGGTGAAGTGATCTTATACATTGAGAAAATTTGATTAACCCAATTTTAGGTTCAACAGAGTTTATCTGACATTCCTATAAGCCAACAAGCGCCATTCAGTCCTTACAAAAACCACAGCCTACAACATTAAATTGTAGGCTGTTTTGTTTAATCCCTCGAATAGCGTATCTGCAACATCAAGTCTCTGTGCTAAGATGCGCCACCAGCACACAAATAGGCTAGACTCACACACAGCAGTTCCTATTTGTTTCGCTAAGTGTAGATTCCCTACCATGATTAATTGAAAAGGCTTTAAAGCATGAGCAAGTTGACCTCAGCGGAGCGTAAAGCTCGCGACAATGAACGTTTCTCACAACGCGTAAACGACCGCAGAGAAAAAGGCGAAGACGTAGTTGCTTACGCATTGACCAACAAAAAAGCTGTAAAATTCCTGACTAAGTCAGAGAAAAAACGTTTCAACGAAACGAGAGCAACGCTTCAAGAAGAGAAGCGAGTTAAAGAACAAGAAGAACTAAACCGAATCGAAGACGCATTCACGATCAAACAGTTCGACGAAGAATAATCACGGCTGATTACTCAAAAGCGCTGGCTCAATGCCGGCGTTTTTACTTTCTAGCTCTGCTTCATCATTCTGCTCCTCCACTTTCACTATTCTGTAATCTCGATCTATCGTAAAGACTATCAACGAAGCTATCCGTCAACTTTGGCCATAGATCTCAGAAAAACTCAGCCTAGCCCCTTACTATCTCGAATCAACTCTACAAATTTAAGACAGTATGATTTTAATTACCGGATCAAGCAGCGGATTAGGTGCAGCTCTAGCGAAACAATATGCGAGCTCTACAACAGACGCTCAACGCGTAGCCATTACAGGTCGTAACGCGCAACGTTTAGCTGAAGTGGCGAAAATTCTGCCAGCGAATACCATTAGCCAAACCTGTGACTTATGTGACCCGCAATCAGTAAGCGATTTGTTGGATGCGTTACCTGAAACACCCAAACTGGTCATTCACAGCGCAGGCAGTGGATACTTCGGTAAGATAGAGCAGCAAGACCCAACCACAATCAGCGATATGCTTAAAAACAATATCGAGTCTTCAATCTTTCTGATTCGAGAAATGGTTAAACGCTACAAAGAGCAACCTGTCACCATCGCTGTAATAATGTCGACCGCAGCGCAAGGAGCAAAAGCGGAAGAATCAACTTACTGCGCGGCCAAATGGGCAGTAAAAGGCTTTATCGAATCGGTTAGGTTGGAACTAAAAGGTCACCCGATGAAAATCGTTGCCGTTTATCCTGGAGGAATGGCGACCGAGTTTTGGGGAACGAGTGGCAAAGCGATGGATACCTCAAGCTTTATGACAGCTACAGAAGCCGCTCAGATGCTGCAACAGGCGTTAACCAGCACTGAGCATGGGTATATTTCAGATGTCACAATAAACCGCGGCTAACACGTAAACAGAGAAGCGAATAGCTAAAGAGTTACATTCGAGTAATTATTTGTGAGGGTGAGCATGAAAGTGTGCGACAATGCTCGGCGTAAATTCATATTCAAGGTTTATTATGAAACTTCTAGTTCGTAACCTATCACGCTCTACTGCTGAGCAAGACATCCGTGTTCTATTTTCTGAGTTTGGCTCAGTAAAAGAGTGCAGCCTAGTTTTAGACCAAGAAACTGGTGAATCTAAAGGCTTTGCTTTTGTTGAAATGCCAGAGCACGAAGAAGCTAAAGCAGCACTAAACAAGCTGAACATGTCAAAGCTTGGCAAAAACACGATTCGTGTAAAAGTGGCTAACTCTTAATCGAGTAGATGCTTTGTAAGCCCTACGGCTTAACTGCAACACAAATGATAAAGCCTGTAACGATATTGCGTTGAAAAACGTAATATCGTTACAGGCTTTTTGCTGACCGCAAATCTCTTTTCATACGATTCGAATATGCCTACAGTCCTTCATGTTCATCAATAGCACGTCTTGCCTCTGCCATTGAACATCCAGATTCCATAACCAACTGAGCCACAGTCATTGAGGGTGTCGCGACCAACAGAGATGCCAAACATACCACTGGTTTAGGCAGTACTTTGTCGATTGCGATCGCTATCCAACCGTCTTTTTCGTGGGTTAACATCGTTTTAAACTCAACGAGCTGACGCTCTTGAGCGACCAACATCCAATTACGCGAACGACGAACGCGTTTTAACTGACATCCACACTCTTCAGCATTGGCCATCAATTGGCTCTTATCACTCACACGATGTACAAAACTATTCAATGGGACGCTAAACATAACTCTCTGATAACCAATCCATTCCTACCATTCAAAAGCTCTCTACCTATCTCTCCGAACTTTTTAACTGTTACTCAATAAACCGCACGTAGGATTACACAGACACAAAAAAACCGCCAGTGATGCACTAAGCAGCCTGGCGATTTTTCGTTTTTTAGGCCTAACGATCGATATCAGCAGCAGCTTTTTGAAGCACCGCTATCACAACAAATTGAACGACGCTCAAAGCCATCAATCGCGTCCGCTAAAGCATTAAATGATTGCTCGATATTGTCGCGTGACGTCGCAATATTCATTCGCATAAAGTTAGGACTTTCAGCACCAAACCAATCACCTGGGGTTAAACCCATTTTAGCCTGCTCAAACACCACATTTTTTAGCTCTTCTCCCGAAAAGCCTAAGCCTGAGAAATCAAACCACATTTGGTAGGTGCCTTGCGGCTGAAAGACTTTTAATTGAGGAATACGTTGCTCTGTAAACTCGGTAATCCACTTAACCGTGTCTTGCAGGTACACCAACATGCCATCTAACCACTCTTCACCCTTTTCGAAGGCCGCCACGGTTGCAAACGTGCTGAATGCATTCCCGTGATCAAGATACATCGCGACCACATTGGTTTTGAACGCTTCAAATAGCTCATCATTGTTGGTGTACACATAGCCGTTTGAGATGCTGTGCATACCAAATGTTTTTGCCGGAGATCCAATTAAGGTGATGACCTTGTCGTAATCAAAGTTGCTTAAACTCGTAAAAGCGTGACCTTCAAAGATAATGTCTGAATGGACCTCATCACTGATGATCAATACATCATGACGCTTAGCAATCTCGATGACTTGTTCAATGTCTTGAGATGTCCACACGCGCCCAGTCGGGTTATGTGGATTACAGAAAATCATCGCCTTCACTTTTTGCTCGATGATTTGTTGTTCCATACCAGCGAAATCAATTTGGTAACCCTGTTTATCACTGCACAACGGGCTTTGCACGACCTGACGGTTTGCTTTATTCACCAAGTTAGAAAACTGATGATATGCCGGAGTGTGGATAAGCACGCCATCGTCTTCGTTGGTAAATTGACGCAATAACAGTGCAATACCTGATAGCACTCCCGGGACCTGAACAAATTTATCAGCCGAAAGGCTCACACCGTGACGCTTTGAATACCACTGAGACAAAGCTTCAAACACCTCTTGCTCACTAAATTCGTAAGAGTACACACCACGTTCAACCAATCGGTTCAGCTCTTGAGTGATAGGTTCTGCAACCTGAAAGTCCATATCAGCAATCCAATATGGGAATACATCTGTGGTGTTATAAATATTCTGTAGCATCTGCGGTTTGTTTTTTATAAACGCATTTTCACCATAGTTAGATGTGCTGTTAAACGCTGTCATGGAGGTGCCCTCAAATAGTATATTCGGTCTTTTTACAATCAACTGAATTGCATTAATACCCTTAAGACGATGGTGAAGCCAGAAAGACGAAACTTTTTAGAAAATAAGATGATGAGATAAAAATTAAACTCACACTTCTACCTTTATCTCTGTTTTGACAGAGTTCGCGATAAAGCAGTTTTTATGGGCTAGGTGATGAAGTTTTTTGAGTTGTTTGGCGGTTGGTTGTTTAGAGCCTAGAAACACAATTTGAGGTCGTAGAGTCACCGTGGTAACCGATGAGCGGCCTGATTCATCTTCTTCAAGCACACCAATTGCAGCATCGACATAAGAGTCGACCACGTACTTCTGCTTTGCGGCAATGCCCAAAAACGTCAACATATGGCAGCTAGAAAGTGCCGCGATAAAGGCTTCTTCTGGGTCAACATTCTCTTCTACCGAAAACGGCAGTGGTACCACATGGGGAGAAGACGAAGCTGGCACAGTAGCACCGCCATCAAATTCCCACGTATGACCGCGGCTGTATTGATTATCGTTAAAGACTTCATCTTCCGCTTTTTGCCAACGAATGAGCGCACCGTATTCAGACATAGAACTGTTCCTTTTTAATGTTTATCTTATCGATCAGCAGGGTGATTGACACCATCGTTGGTCACTACATCGTCAATATCAAAAGGGTTTACCCCTTCCAAACAACCAATGTTAAACCCGTATTCATTTGGGCTAGAACGGCGTTGATGATGCGTATATATACCGCAGTTCGAGCAGAAGTAGTGCTTAGCCGTATTAGTATTAAATTGATAAAGCTTGAGATGCTCAGCACCTTTCAGAACCTTAATCCCATCAAGCGCCACAGAGCCAACTATCGCGCCTTTACGACGACAGATAGAGCAATCGCAGCGACGCGGCTTTTCGATCCCGTTAGGTAGGCTGAGTTCTAATTCCACCGCACCGCAGTGGCAGGTGGCTTTGTGAAAAGGTTGGATAACCGTGTTACCGACGACTTTCATTTCTCTCTCCAATCACGTCCTTATGTTGCAGGTATCATAACCAGAACGATGATCTCTGTCCGTAAGCTGACGCTGAGTTCGAGAGATCCGTCATACGTAGGTAAGCGTCTACTCTTTACCTGATCTTTCGACCAAACCACTGAAGTTCTCAAGAAGATAATCTAAGAAGAGTCGGATACGTTTCGGCTGATATTTCTTGCTGATGTACACCACATTCAAATCGGTACTGGACACAGACATCGCGGTATTGAAGTTCTTCATGTAGCCGTTAAGTAACGTCACAAGACGCTGATTATTGATGTCATCTTGCACATCCAGAATGGATTTCAGTGCAATCCCCTCTCCTTGTAGCGCCCAATAACGGATCACTTCGCCATCATCCGAAAATCGCTTGGGAACCACCGTCACAGCCTTCTTCATGTCATGATCTTGGAAGTGCCAGGTTTTGAGTTCTTCGTTGCTGCGAAGCATCGCCAGACACGCATGATCAACCAAATCTTGTGGCTTGATCGGCGTGCCGTGTTTAGCGAGATATTCTGGTGAAGCACATAGCACTCGTCGGCTTGGTGATAAGCGTCTAGAGATCAAACTACTGTCAACCAATTCACCGTAGCGGATCACGATGTCCATGCCTGATTCAGCGATATTCGATAAGTTATCGTTCAAATACAAGTAGGGAACAACGTCTGGATACTGCTGACAAAACTCAGTCAAAATAGGAAGAATGTACTGTTTCCCGATGTCTTTTGGCGCAGCAATCTTTAACGGACCTTTAACTTCTTTGACGCCATTTTGAATCAGGTTTTCGGCCTCGCTGACGTTGTCTAAAATCTCCAAACACGCCTTGTGATACAGCTCTCCAGAGTCGGTCAAAGACACATGGCGCGTACTTCGATTCAACAACTTCACACCATATCGTTCTTCAAGTGCTTGAAGCCTTGCTGTCATGGTCGCGGGTGATAAACCCAGTTCACGTCCCGCAGCAGCCAAACCTTGATGTTTCACGATACTGACGAACATCGCCATGTCTGAAAACTTATCCATGCTATTCGTGCTCTCGCCCTATTGTTCATTTAAACCGAATAATGAATTTATATTTTAGCCAATTATCAAATTTAGTCGAACAAATATAATGACAACCATCAGCAGAACACGCAGGAATTCAGACCATGAGCAACACACTAGCGAACCAAGAAAAGAGCACTTTTGTCATCATTGGTGGCACATCTGGTATCGGCAAAGCATTAGCAATGCAATTGAGAAACGAAGAAAACACGGTACACATTGCCAGTCGACACACAGGCCTCGATATCAGAGATGAAAAGTCAATTTGTGCTTACTTTGAGTCAATTGGTGCCTTTGATCATTTGGTAATAACCGCAGGCTCATACGCTCCGGGCGGAAAAGTGACAGACGTTGCTATCACAGACGCAAAAGCAGCATTTGATACAAAGTTTTGGGGAAGCTTAAACGTAGCCAAGCACGCCGCACGTTACATGACTCCAAACGGCTCAATCACACTCACAACCGGCATGCTGTCACGCAAAGTGGTTGCTGGTACTTACGTAAAAACCGCGATTAATGCCGCACTAGAGAGCGTGACTAAAGTACTGGCGAAAGAGCTATCACCGATTAGAGTCAACGCCGTCAGCCCCGGCCTTACCATGACTGAAGCCTACAAAAATATGGATGACTCAGCTCGTTCAACAATGTACGACAACGCGAAAAACAACCTACCAGCAGGCAAAGTCGGAGAGGCTAAAGATATCGCAATGGGCTATTTATTCGCGATTAACAACCCATATGTAACGGGGTCAATCATCGACATCGATGGCGGTGCTCTACTCGGTTAACACTCCGCAAAGAACAATCGTTAGGGCGTGTATGTAAACGTCCTAACAAACAAGAATTAACACAGGTACTTCACTATGAAACCAGAAGCGATCCATAAAGAAAAGATCCCATTCCAAGTTTGGATACTGACACTCGCGGCGTTCGCTATTGGTACGGCTGAATTTGTTATCGCAGGCATCCTTCCACAAATTGCCACATCCCTTTCGATCACCGAAGGTCAAGCCGGATACCTAATCAGTGCTTACGCATTGGCTATCGTTATTGGTGGCCCGATCTTAACCATCTACCT
>PJEL010001940.1_pt1 | contig 19729 bp, 20 predicted proteins | sample 1853271 | NCBI WGS metagenome assembly PJEL01 (sample SAMN08108733, study PRJNA415343) | Invertebrate metagenome, whole genome shotgun sequencing project. | host: Globobulimina | place: Sweden: Gullmar Fjord | collected 2015-08
GATAGCAAAATATTTATCTCTGCAGGGTCGCACGATACTAGCGAGAACATCATTCACCTAGTATTAGCCCGTTTAAAAGACTCACCCAATAGCCGCGAAGGCATTAAAGGCTTATCCCTTTTCCTAGTTCCAGCCAAGCTACAAGATGAAACTGGCCAATGGAATAAAGGCAATAACGTTCAATGCATAGGCATCGAAAAAAAGATGGGAGTTCACGGTAACCCGACTTGTTCGATGAGTTTTGAAAACTCCCAAGGCTATTTAATTGGTGAAGAAAACAAGGGCATCAATGCCATGTTCGCCATGATGAATGAGATGCGTCTGGGCACCTCTTTACAAGGAATTGGTTTGAGCGAACGTAGTTTTCAAAAGAGCTTAAGCTACGCCAAAAGCCGCACTCAAATGCGCAGCTTAAGTGGTATTAAAAACCCAGAACTCGAAGCCGATCCACTCATCGTGCACCCCGATGTGCGCCGTATGCTATTAACGCAGAAAGTCTTCGCCGAAGGAGGCCGCGCTCTTGCACAATTCTGTTCACAACTGATGGATGATGGAACGGACAACCAATTGCTCGACATGCTTACCCCGATCGCTAAAGGTTTCTGCACAGAAGTGGGTTTAGAAAGTGCCAGTCACGCGATCCAGATTCACGGAGGCCATGGCTTTATTAAAGAAACGGGGGTAGAACAACTGTATCGTGATGGGCGAATTGCTACCTTGTATGAAGGCACCTCCGGCATCCAAGCACTGGATCTACTCGGGCGAAAAGTATTAGGTACTCAAGGTAAAAGCTTAATGAGTTTTACTAAAATGATGCATATTTTATGCAAAGAGAATTCTCATATAGATGAAGCCAGTGATCTAGGAAAACAATTAGCTACTCTTAAGCACTATTCAAAAGAGTGGCCTGAGGTCACGATGAAAATCGGTGGAAAGGCGATGAAGAACCCCGACGAAGCGGGCGCTGCGAGTTTCGATTACATGATGTATTCAGGTTATGTTGTTCTCGCGTATTTCTGGACCAAGATGGCGATTGCTGCACAAGAGTCACTGGATGGGAACCGAGAGTTTAAAGGCGTAGTTCAATCTAAAAGCATATTGGGAAATAAGATAGCGAACGCTGATTTTTACTTTGAGCGTATCCTGCCAAGAGCTTTCGGCCACAAAACAGCGATGCTTGCAGGTAATGACTGCCTTCAATTAGATTTCTGAAGATCATAGATATAACTGAAACCTAGAAAGTCATTAGTACAAACTTTAAGTCACCCTCTCCCTATCAAATCAATAATTAAAAACAATAGATTGATAGGGACACTCTCATGTCTAAATTTTATCTATTACTAACGTGAACCGATAATAATTCAAACAACTAGTACTTATTACCGAGTATTGAATTTCCTTTTATCTGATAGCATGCATTCCGTTAACTATCTTATAAATAAAGGAATATGATTTTGAAAATTAAAACATTAATCTCAACCATAGCTATGGTTCTTGCAACGACTACTGCTCAGTCTGAAGTACAGAAATTTGAAGCGATTGCAATTAATAACTCAAACCACTTCTTCTACCCTAATCTAAATTTAGACGGCCTAAATGAAATCAACATTTCAGTTGATAAGGAAATCAAAGAAGGTCACCCTATGCCTAACTTTGACATTAAAAGGGTTGAGTTCAATTTTCCCAATGCCAATAACCTGGTCGCTAGCAACTTCACAAAAGTGCCTGACATGCCAGATACCTATCGCGCTATTGTCACTAGCCCCTGGATATTTAAAAAAGTTATGATCGAATTACGATCTTATGACTTCTTTGATACGACTCGCTTTAACTACCAAGTGAAAGTTATAGAGAGCACTTCGCATATTAATAATCTAGAGCAATCCGAAGGGGTTGATTTATTTATGGGTGATGCTGAGCTGAATAACATCACCAATGCCAAAGTAGTTGATGTAGTGCGCACTCGTTATTTAGATAAGCCCTTAACATTACGCCTATTAAACCAAGCAGGCCTTAATGGTATTAACATCGAAGCAATCTGGATGGGACATGGAACAAAAATATTAACAATACCATTTCCTGTTTACCCTGAACAAAAGCCTGTTTCATTATCTTTGACAACTGTATTTGATGACCAATTTATTAAGGTTCGCTTAGATAATGCTTATCACGGCCCAGAAACATCAGATGAAAGCTTACGTAATTTATTAGAGCAAGCATTTGGTCCTCTTCCTTACCCAGAACCTGTCATGCCTTAATCATATTTAAAGGAGGGCTATTTACTAGCACCTCCTTTTTTTACCTCTCATGCTCATGAGGTCTTGTTAAACCAAAGTCCGACAGAATCACATACATACAGGGAATCATAAATAATACCAAAGCCGTCGAAGCAAAAATACCGAACACAATAGAAATAACCAAAGGCTGAATTATCTGAGCTTGTAAGCTGGTTTCTAATAGCAAGGGCAATAACCCCGCCGCTGTGGTAAGTGAGGTAATAAATACCGCTCTAAAACGCTCACGACTGGCCAGTACAACGGCCTGATGGATTTCATCCCCTTCATCAATATGATGACGAATGTATTGCACTAATAAGATCGAATCATTGACGACAATGCCGGCGAGTGAAACAAAGCCCATCATACTCGGCATGCTCAACGAATGGCCCAATAAAAAGTGCCCCCATACCACGCCAATAAAGGCTAACGGAATCGCCAGCATTACCATAATCGGCTCTAGGTAACTTTTAAACTGAAAGCTTAAAATCACAAATACACCAAACAATCCGATTAAAAATCCCTGCCCCATGGACTTACCGGTTTTGGCTGCATCTTTCGCTTGGCCTTCAAAATCAAAACGCAGCTCTGGATAATTTTTTAACAAGGTAGGCATTAGGTTTAATTTAAAATCATTTACGATTTCGAATGACGAAATTTTACTATTATCGGTATCGCCATAAATACTTAAACTGCGCAAACCATCGATACGATTAATACGAACATAACTGCGGCTAAATTCAAATTTTGCCAAACTGGCAAGAGGAATTTGGCTGCCATCAATGGTAATGATGGGGAAGTTAGCCAGCTGACCTAAGTCACCCGCTTGAGTTTTATTCAAGCGAACTTCAACATTAATATTTTCTACCCCCACTTGAATTTGATCGGCGCGCTGACCAAAAAATGCGGCGCGTAATTGGCTAGCGATCATCTGGGCGTTAATACCATGGCTTTCGGCACCCGGGCGAACAGAAACCAGAATTTCTTCTTTACCCATACGCATATCATCCATCACTCCCGATATACCATCAAACTGCTGCAAGTATTGCTGAATTTCAACCGATACCGCTTTTAACGATACTAGGTCAGGGTGCTTAACTCTTAACTCAACATCACGGCCACCTGGCCCCAGGGTAGGCTCTTTGAATACTAAAGATATCGGCTCAGCTAGTGTGCCCACCTCCTTCTCCCAGGCAACAATCAAATCACCAATGAGTGATTGCCTTTGCTCAGCCCCTAATATATCCAAACGTACCGTAGCCAAATGTGGGCCCGCTTCATTGGCATCGGCGTTAGTGCCATATTGACGGGTAATGTGTTGAATTAACGGCTGCCCACCTTCAAATTCTTCACTAAATTGCGTTCCTACTTTCTCTGCGGCAGCCACCAAAAAATCCATGACCTTTTCGGTTTGCATCAAGGTAGAGCCCGGCGCGAGTATGATGCGCGCTTCGGCAATATCACCATCCAGCTCAGGAAAGGGAGTGAACCTCACGAGAGAGGATGCGATTAAAGCAATTGAAATCAGCATCAAAGCCAATAGCGATCCCATAAAACCATATCGATAATGCACGCAAAATTTAACGGCCTTAGGCAAGGTGTTATTTCTAAAACTTTCAAATTTCTCGATAAAGGCGCGCTTAATTTGATGTTCAGGTTTCACCTCTCCTGCATTCTTTTTCTCCTCTTCTTTATGCAGTGCATGACTTAAGTGGTTAGGCAGGATTAAAAACGCTTCAATCAAACTGATACTCAATACCAGTAATAGCACCTGAGGGACGGCTTTTAAAACCGCACCCATTTCACCATCAAGAAATAGCAGCCCGCCAAACACACAGACGGTGGTTAAAAAAGACGAAACGACGCCAGGCAATACCTTATTCACACCATTAATCACAGCGTCGTTAATTTTTTGCCCACGATCAATATGAGACGCTATGGATTCGGCAATCACAATGGCATCATCCATAATAATACCAATGGCCATTAACAACCCAACTAACGACAGCATATTGATCGACAGTCCTATGCTCGCCATTAAAAATAAGCCGCCCAAAAAGGCAACGGGTAAGCCGGCTGCCACCCAAAACGAATAGCGAATATTAAAAAATAACCATAAGGTTAAAAAGACCAGCAAGATCCCCTGCCAACCATTAGTCAACATCATCTTAAGACGATCAAATAATACTGATGACATATCATTAGTGAGTGATAACTTCACGCCTAACGGTGCCAGTTGACGCTCATCATCAACAAATTGTTGGACCTTGCCTTTAACCCTAAGCGCATCTTCTTGCTTATTTTTGCTGATCTTAATAATCGCTGACGTTTGACCATCAAATAAAACTTTCTGCTCATCGAGTTTAAAGCGGTCGGTAATCAGCGCCACATCCGCTAACCGAATCGTCGCACCATTTGGGCTCGCGCCGACGACAATATTGGCTAAGGTTTCGATGCTGTTATGACGTCCTTCAAAACGAATCAAGAATTCTTTTTCAGCCGTTTCAATAGTGCCACTGGGCAGTTTAATGTTCTGGCGACTCACTTGATTAGCAATATCACTGACACTTAAGCCCATTTGGCGAATGGCTTGTAAATCCAACTCAATACGGAATTCATGGGCCGAGAAACCACTGACCTCAACCAGATCGACATCATAATCTCGTTGCAACTTTCGCTTTAACGATTCGCTATACGCTTTTAACTCTGGTAAGGGCAGTGGCGCACTGATGGCAATGTTAACGACGTGATCATTGCGATTAAGCTCTTGCACAATGGGAGATTCGATTTCATCAGGAAAATCATTAATCGCATTAATCTGCGTTTGCACATCAAACGTCATACGCCCTAGATCTGCAGTTTCATCTAACTTCAAAGTTAACTTGGCTGACCCCTCTAAAGCCTCACAGCGTTTTTCAATGATATTGGCTAAACCATCGACTGCATCTTCCATACGCACACACAAACTTTCTTCCACCTCTTGTGGAGACGCGCCGGGATAAACAATCGAAGCCACTACATACATAGGGGTAAATTCGGGAAAGGTTTCACGCTTAATATCAGGCAGCCCTTTAAAGCCTAAAATAATGAGCGTAATCATTAATAAGTTGGCGGCGGTTGGGTGGCGAGTAAAAAAGGCAATCATAGCGAGTTACTCTTATCATTATCAGATAAACTCATGCCTTCAATCGCAGGTAACAAGTCATTTAATACTAAACGATCTCCTTCTGTAATTGTGGCTGATTCCGTCGCCTGAATAACTGTTGCGGATTGATTACGATAAAGTACGCTGACAGGAACAACTTTTAATTTGTCTTCATCATCCATTAAATATATACGATTAGTATGCAGTGCTTTTTCTGGAACCGAAAATTGTGGACTTGGCTGGCCGATTAAACTGGCCTTAATGAACATGCCATTCAATAGCGGCGGGCGCCCAGGTCGGATCTTACTAGGGTCTTGATCAATCTCTAAGATAACCCCAACCGTTGCTTGGTTAAGGTCAATGGTTTCACTGATACGACTTACCCGTGCAGGCCAAGTCTGCTTCATTTCACCGCTATTCAATTCAATAGAGGCAGTAATTTTATTCAATAGCTTAGGCGACATGGTGCAATCGCTGCACAGGTGCAAACTAGACACTAGAGTATGCATGTCGTGAATGGCAATTTGAGCCTCCACCTCCATTACTTCAAGTGCATGCCCGACTAACATCACCTGATTAAGGTTCACGACTTGATTTTGCTCGACATCCACTTGCGCAATCTTGATATCACGGGGCGCTTTAATCACCGTTTTTGCAATCGCGCGATTCGCTTCGGCCACACTGGCTTTAGATAAATTAATTTTGGCTAACGCAACCGATTTTTCAGTCTCAAATAGTGCCAACTGCTGACTGACTTCTTGCACAACCTTCTCTTGGGTTAATAACTGAACTCGCTGAGTATCTAAATCCGACTGAGGTAACATGCCTTGCTTGGTTAATTTAGTTAAACGTTTATTTTCTTGCTGCTGTAATAGTAAACGGCTTTGTTCTATCTCTAAATTTTTGGCTAAATTTTTCTGTTCTTGTTTAAGTTTTGTCAGCTGAAGCTGATTACTGTTGAGGTCGGCCTCTGCTTGAGCCAAGGCTAATTCATATTTCAGCGGGTCTATACGGAGTAACTCAGTACCGGAGAAAACATGTTCCCCTTTGGCCAACTTCGGTGATTTATACAATATCTCTCCCGTCACCTCGGCAATCGCACTCCACTGTTGCTTCGGCCTTACTTGGCCAAAGCCCGTTACCTGTGGGGCTATGTTCGTCAGCTGTAGCGACATCACATCCACCACTCTTGCATTATCACCCGCTGAGGTAATGGCCAACTTGGGCTTAAGTGCAATACTTAAAATCAGAATAATTACGCCGATCATTAAGGCAGGAATAAACAGTAACTTAGGGTTGGTTCTAAATATGTTCATCAGTTAAGTATCCCTTGCTTAAGAAGTCGAATATTGTGTTCTAATAAATTGCTAAGAAAGTCATCGTCAATAGTAATACCATGCAGCTTGAGCATTTCTGGTGGCGCCACAAAAGGAAAGACCATTAAGTTTAATAAACTAAAATAACTGAATTGCGCACTCGCTCCTTTTTGCAACACCCCATCACTATCCAACTCGGCTTTGATTTTTCCTTGTACTAAAGGCATGTGCTCCAGCATGATCTTCTCCACGATTACCCGAGGAGGAGCCTCTTTAGACAATTGCATACAACGACTGATTAGGCGTGGAAAATCTTTATACTTGGACATCACTCGATAAAAACTCGTCAATACCAGTAACATAATATTTTCGCCCTTGCCTGAGCTCGCCTCTGCCATCACTTTATGCATAGGGCTTAACGTCTCACGCAGCATGGTCTCGAATAAACCCGCTTTATTATTAAAATAATAGCGGATCATCGCCATATTCACTTCAGCATTTAAGGCAACCTTACGTAACGAAACTTTTTCATAGGGCAGAGCGATAAACAGCAGGCGAGCATGATGAATAAGATCCTCTCGGACTTGCATAGACTGCTGGGGTCGGCCCGGAGCTCGCGGTGCTTCACATAAAGATATTTCTTTTGAGGCAGTCATAATATTCCTAACATTCTCAGAATGGATCGACATTAATTATTCAATAATTTAAATACTACACCAGAAGGCACAAATTTCAGGCGTTATTTAATTATTCATAATAACGAATTTGAATAGATGGAGAGGTATTTACTCAAGAATAGACTAACTTCAAAAAATCTTTTGCTACAGCTATAAGCTTATTTCAAAGAAATGACAGCTCAGCCCTAGACTGTCATTGCTCAGATAGGAGGATTTATACACAAGCTACTTAATTTCTATTGAAAAACTTATACGTAAAGATTCCTCATTTTCATTAACCGCCACGGCGTTAGCGCGAATACCGTTAATATAAGAGTTTTTAGAAATAGAGCTTTGGGTTAAACTCAAGGATTTTGTGTCAATACAGGCATCATCGCTATCCGCACAATCTATGGCACCACTTGTAAACAGAGAAGCCATTGATGAAGTGTAAGTTTTATGATCAATTACTTCTTCTCCAAAATTTCCAGTCTCTATTGAGAAACTCGCTTCTTTTCCATTATGATCAAGAACAATCATTGTTTCTTGCTCTATCGTAGTTGGTAAGCCCAATTTCATTCCAGAGTAATGCGAAGAAGAAATAGTCATACAAGACGCATCTGAATCGATATCCATTAACGCTAATTCAATACCACTATTAAGCTGAGCACTAAATTCAATTGCCAATTCATTTGAAGTATGAAAATCTCTACTGCCACTAACTTTGATTGCAGAAATATTAGCATGTCTAATGTCTTGATAAGTAAATAAATCCTCTCCATTTTGATTAACCACATCAATCGAACCAGAGAATTTTACGTTATTTTCAAATACCAAATAAGGAGAATAGATTTCTTGATCTTCTCCTATTTGATAACTAAATTGAGAATCTAATACTCCATCACTGCTTCCTTCAATCGCAAAAATAAAATAATCATCATGGGTTAATAAATCTAGGCCACATTCCGGCATAAAATAACTGCCATCTGCCAACTCAATGATATATACAAATTGATAAACTTCTCTAACTGAGTTCAAATTAGTATTTGTTTCATCCGATCGGTAGCTACCCGTTTGCATAGACTTCAGCATCCAGATGCCTTCTAGAGTTTGAGTATTAAGAGGTAACTGAACATCTGAATTAGATCCTCCACAAGCAGTCATACATGTGATCCAAATGGGTATGGCAATGATCTTAATAAAGACTTTAGCTATGGCTCTCATTCTGATTCCGTTCAATAAAGGTAAAGGAGTACTATTTTACATCACTGCATAATTATATTAATAGCAATATTATCAAATAACCTTACTACATTAGTAACCAGAGACCTGCTTTTTCTCTACAGCCCTCCAAGTCGTATTTTGTAATTTTTGAAATCACTCTCCATCAGCAAAGGAATCGCTTAAAAACTTCATCACTAGTTTAATTCTTTCGACTTTTCTCAAGTCTGGGTGGGTTAAAACCCACAGTTGATTCGCTTTAGCAGGCTCAAAGGTAAAAAGCCGCTCAAGCCCCGGCTGCTTAAGGTCATCCGGTAATACCGCCAGCCCATGAGCATTATTGGCTAAGCTGGCCATGGCGACTAAATCATCAGTACGAGGGCCGATACAGTGTGATAATTTCTTATCTATCCAGCTATAGGTTGGATGACAGCATAAGCCAGCTGCCGCACCTATGACAGTATGCTGATCTAGCTCAGCTAGATTGTTCGCCTTACCAAATTGCTCACAATATTCTGCGTTACCATACACACCCCACTGAATTTTTTTCACCTCACGGCCAACAAGGTGATCTGGTGGTGTCGACGTGACCCGCAAAGCAATATCAGCTTGGCGGTTCGTCATATTCAATTCTAGCGGCGTGACTAGCAGTTCTAACTGGATCTCTGGATAAAGCTGATTAAACTTGGCTAACTGCTGTGGCAAATAATGATAAGCGAAGCTCGCAGGCGCGGTAATTCTGACCAGCCCTTTCGGTTGCGTATCTTGGCCAGCCAGCTGGCGTTCAATATCATCAAACGAATGACGAATACTGCGCCCTTGCAGCAGCATCTTTTCTCCCAGCTCAGTTAATTCATACTGGCCATTTAGGCGTTCAAATAGCCTCCCTACCTGCTCTTCAAAGTCGTTTAAACGGCGATAAACCGTAGAGTGACTCATGCTCAGTGACTCAGCGGCAGCAACCAGATTCTGCTGTTCCGCGACGGCTAAAAATATCTTCAGTGCGTTCCAATCCAAGAGACTCATCCATTTGCAAATATGACAATTTGATTGTCATATTTACAGATTGCCTTCATATCTGCAAATACCTATTCTAATTAAGCCCTACAACACAGCAGCCAAACTCTATGAGTAAAGCTATTTTAGAATGTCACATAGGAAATAAAACATGATTGGATATACCACCGTTGGCACAGACAACCTAGATCGCTCCGCAAGCTTCTACGATTCACTATTCACGAACCTAGGGGCAACCCGAGCGATAGAGGCTGAAGACTTTATTGCTTGGTCCAATTCAGAAAACGCCCCGATGTTTTCTATTCACCTACCTGCCAACGGCAAAGCAACGACCGTCGGTAACGGGGTAATGATCGCCCTGATGGCTAAAGATACAGCTGAAGTCGATAAGATTTATCAGCACGCGATTACTCTAGGTGCACAAGACGAAGGCAAACCGGGGCCCCGGGGCGATAGCGGATTTTATGCGGCTTATTTCCGCGACCTAGACGGCAATAAGCTCAACATTCACTGCATGCAATAACCTGCCGAGACATTATTAGCCGAGACATACGATGACTAAAAATACTTACCATATTGTTGGTCATCAGCTTTGCCCATACGTCCAGCGTGTGGTCATTCTGATGGCCGAAAAACAAATCCCCCATACTCGAACCGATATCGACCTCAATAATAAACCCGACTGGTTATTAAAAATTTCTCCTACCCAGAAGGTACCTGTCTTAGTAGTGAATGACGATAAGGTCTTATTTGAATCTCATGTTATTTGTGAATATTTAGATGAAGTGTCCGATGATTCCTCGTACCCACAAAGCACCTTTGAAAAAGCAAACCACCGCAGTTGGATTTCTTTTGGCAGTGAAATTTTAGATCTTATCGCAAAAATAATTTACCGAGATACAAGTCTCGCGAGTAGCAAAGCGAGTCTAAAGGCCATTAGCGAACGCGTTGAATTAATTGAACAACAACTGGGGGATGCAACGTATTTTTCCTCATCACAGTTTTATCTGATCGATGCCGTCTACGCGACCATTTTTCGTTATTTCACCGTATTCCAGCGCTTTATTGAAGGGGATCCATTGGTAAAATTCGCCAAAGTAAAAAATTGGCGCCTAGCGCTTGAGCAAAGAGAGAGCGTAAAAAATGCGGTTCCCATTAACTATAACAATTTATTAGTCGAATTTATTAAGGATAAAGATAGCTATATTGGCCAGATGTAGCATCATACTAAATAATTTTTAATACCTTTATAAATAGAATGAATAAAACCTATAAAGCCAGTTGCCTCTGCGGCCAAGTAATGTTCTCAGTTGCCGGATTCAACCCTCAAGCGGCTAACTGCCATTGCACCATGTGTCGTAAATTTCATGGTGCCGCATTCGGCACCCTAGTCGCTGTTCATAAACTCCATTGGTTAGCGGGCGAAGAATTATTACAAGACTATTGCGCCAGTAATGGCACTACTAGGACCTTCTGTAAAGAATGTGGTTCTAGTCTAGGTTTTCGAGTGAAGGGGCAATCAAGAGATGCCATGGAAGTGGCTATTGCAACCTTTGATGAAGCTGTACCAGTAAAGGTCGATGCCCATATTTATACCGACTACAAAGCTTGCTGGTATGAAATAGCAGATAACTTGGATCAATATAAAGAAGGCCGGTAACTCTAGCCGAGCCTGCTCAAGCTTTCCTTAAATAAGCATTAAAAAAATATAAACCGCTTTTTAGCTTTTACATAATCATGCACGTTCAAATTGCCATATTGAAATACAGGTTCAATCGAACGGATATCTTTGCTTGATAAGGTCCCTGCCTTAATCTTAGCAACAATCTTCTGTCGTGCTTCTGTTGCCGCCTTAAAGCCACATTCTACATAATTCTCTTCTTCAAATTTCATGGCTAGGTTAATGTACAAATCAGCCAACTCAGCATCATTCATAAGTTTCCATCCATATATCCTTTACGTTATTAACTAGTTTAATTATTAACTTATCAAGTTCCAAGCAATTTTCCCGCGAATAGACTTAGGATAAATGACTTAAGCCGTCCCCTTGCATATAGCCACTTTCAGTTATATAGTTAGTTAGCCTAACTAATATAAATAACTTGAGCATCGATATGTCCAGCCATAACAATTACCTAACCGCCTTCAGTAAACTGATATTGCCAACTATCAGTAAGGTGCAGCGCTTATTGTCGATTTGCTTAGAGTCTGAAATTAAGCAGCACGACCTTACCTTGGCGGAATTTCGCATTGTCGGCATATTGATGGGTGAAGAGAAAGGCTACAGCCAAAAAGAGCTGGCAAAAAAATTAGGCATCAGCGCCCCCTCCTTATCGGTCTCCATTGCCAATTTAGAAAACAAGCACTGGATAGAACGCATAACGGATGCACAAGACTTAAGAATTAAACGCATCAAGATTGCCGCGAGCGTAGACTTTGCGGGGATTGCCGGTGTAATAACCGCCCTTGAAAAGCAAGCAACTGCCGGCATCAGCCAAAAAGACCTAAAAACAACCCAAGCCGTTTTGAATAAAATTATAGTTAATATTAATTCTTTAAATACTAACAACACTAAGGAGCCATAATATGGAATTTTTAATCGCTGGCATCATTATCTTTTTTGCTATACACCTAGTGCCTATTTTTAAATTAAAAGAGAAGTTGGTACAAGGCTTAGGCGAAAAACCCTACATGGGAATATTTTCATTAATAGCCGCTCTAGGCTTGGGCTTAATGATTTATGGTAAAGGAAGTGCGGAGTTTATTTCTATCTGGCAGCCGTTGCCATGGGCACACTGGGTACCCATCATCGCCATGTGGCCCGCATTAGTTCTATTGGTTTGGGCAGAAATCCCTTGCAGTATGAAAATCACACTGCGCCACCCTATGTTATTAGGGATCTTGCTATTTTGTATCAGCCATTTATTTGCCAATGGCGATCTAGCGACGATTTTATTGATTGGCTCGTTTGCAATGTATGCATCCCTAACCATGCTGAGACAGGGCTTTAAAAAGAAAGAAAGTAATATTCCTGCAAGTACACCAAAGTGGAATGCCTTTGGCTTTATTGTCGGCGCTTTATTATATGGAGTGATCTTTCATTTTCACCAAAGCATTACCGGTATGGCTATTCCCATTTGATACTGCGCTCATGCGCTGAAAACTTTCGTTAGCTCACCAGCATCGACTGACCCATCTTCAGCTATTTCGATAAAAAAAGGCAATTGCCAGCGCTGGGTCTTCTTACCGGATTCAGAGAATACTTTTGTACCCACCGCCCCACGATCTTGACTCCATGGAGGAAAAACTCGAAAACCGGTTTTTCCCTTCTTAGTAGCAGAAGCAATAATGCCTTTTTCTTTCAAGATTTCCACAGGGAAAATAAACATCCCTCTTTCAAATTCGTCTTCTACTTGAATAATTAAATAATCCAGCTCGTCAGATTTCAGCGGAATCGGTTTATTGCCATTACTAGTCTCGAATATTGGACGTTGCCAGATAGATAAAAAAGCCCCCGGCCTATCTGGAGTCACATTACCTTTTCGATAGACAATTCGTTTATCATTTAAAGAGAAGTTCAATGCATCATACTTAGAGTTTTCAGCGACTGCATCCACTTCAACATCCCTTGTGATTTTGAAACCCAAAGGTAAAAATTGTTGAACTAATAGATTTTCTATCTCCATACGATAATTTTCAGCAGACAAAATGATTCCTTTATTAAAATTTAATAACATCAACGTTCGTTACGATAGATGTACGACAACAAGGTCTAAACTTCTAAATCAACAGACTACCTTAATTCTCAAAGCAATTTCATAAAAATTTATTGACCTGTGTGCAACACACAAGTTTAACCTTTAAGCATATCCACTTTATGAATAAAGGAGTCAGCCCATGTTAGAGCTAATAGAGAACTTCATATTGCTCTTTACCGAATCAGCCCCCTATCTGTTAATAGGCTTACTATTAGCCGGTATTATCCACATGCTGATCCCCGATCGCTGGATCACTAAGTTCCTCGGCGAAAAGAGTTCAGTTGTCACCGCCGCCATCATCGGCACTCCGTTGCCTTTATGTTCTTGCTCTGTCATTCCTACCGCAATTGGCATTCGCCGCGCCGGAGCTAGTAAAGCCAGCACCGCAAGCTTTATGGTCGCCACACCCGAGACAGGAGTAGACTCCATCGGTGTGACCTATGCCCTCATGGGTCCTATCATGGCCATCGTTAGACCTATTGCCGCTATTGTGTCTGCAATAACGGCGGGCACCCTAGTGCGGCTTTGGGATAGAGAAGATGTAAATCCCCCTACTCAAACCATAACTAAAAGCTGCTGCTCTAAGCCACAGAAAAGTGAAAGTACTACACAGAGTGAATTAAGCTTAGGTCAAAAGTTAATGGCCGCGATGACTTATGGTTACGGCAAGTTATTAGCCGACTTCATGGGTTGGTTATTGATTGGTATCGGCTTCGCCGCCTTGATTCAAACTTTCGTGCCGCCTTCACTGATGAGTGAATACGGCAATGGTATTTTTGCCATGCTACTTACGGTAATTATTTCTATCCCTATGTACATCTGTGCAACCGCTTCTACTCCAGTTGCAGCAGGGTTAATGTTATCTGGAGTATCACCCGGTGCTGCCCTAGTATTCATGCTTACCGGCCCCGCAACCAATATCGCCACCTTAATGGTAGTGAAAAATGAGTTAGGGATTAAATCACTTTTGGGCTATTTAACGGGGGTAATCAGTACCGCTATTCTGTCTGGTTTGGCATTAGATTGGATACTAGAAACATTTAAAATCAGCATCCAGGTTAGTCACGGCCAACACGATGATATGACGTCGTTATTTTATTCGCTATCCGCGATTATTCTAGCGGGGTTGATTATTACCCAATACTTCAAGAAATTTTCTAACATAACAATGGCAAAATTAAACAAGGCTTAATGACATCGTACTAGCGAGTATTCGCCACTGAATAATTCGCTAGTACTCCCAACTTTGATAAATGGGATTATCATCTTTCATATCTTCGTATAACCAAACCATACGATCGAGATACCAGCTCTTACCGATATAAGCGAGGGCAACTCCCAAAACAGCCCCCCAAACGGAATAATAAACAATCGCCCAAATGGCTAATAACAAGCCAATTGAAGAAATCGTATTTAAAATACCATGCAAAGGAATCAGGTGCTTATCCGGTATAGCGATTTTATCTCGATTTAAATAAACACGCTCACCCAATACCGCTTTCGAAGCCCAATTTTTAGTCGACTTAGGTTTATTGAATAATACTGGGTTAAAAAACATCCACAGTATTGATAACAACCCAGGGATTAAACACCACCAGTCAATCCAAGCACGACTCCAAAAACTCACTACAATCACAGGCAATACCGAATAACGAGTCCATACACTGATTGGATTTGAGTGTTTCATCCAGTTTTCGTCAGTGAGGTTAAAAAAATTGGCGACTTTTCTTTCTAAGGTCATAAGTATTCCTTCACTTTATAAGTCATGATTTTAAACTTCACCTTCTGAATATTGCAGCACACCCTGAGGCATAACCTCCCAACTTGCTTTAGACCCCACATAAATGTGCTTACCAATTTCAATATTAGGATCGCCATTAACACAGCCTAGAGTCACCCCGTGAACACTACCATTAAATACCCCTGTCAGTGTTGAACCACATTGCTTACAAAATTGAAGTCCAAATCCATGTTGACCAACATAAGACGTTAGCTGCTCCTTTCCAGAAAGCCACTTGAAGTCCTTAGGGTCAACCAATGCATACGCAGAGGCTTGTGAACTGAAGGCTTTACGGCAACGGGAACAATGACAAGATCGTGCATCTCGCAAAGAGCCGTCAACCTGATATTTAATATCGCCGCAAAAACATTCACCGGTGATGATCATTTAATATCCCACGTTAATTCTAAACATAAAAGTTAATTAGCTATTCAACTTGAACACGCGCGACTCGCGCACCAGACTTAGTGCCTGAGAATAGCTCATGATAGTCATCACGATGTAAACGACCAATCGAAGCATTTTTATCATAATTATCTGCAGGAGTTGGTTCAACTCGGCTTTTAAGTTTTAGGCTATCACCTGCACCATTATAGATTGAGTATTTCCTATCGTTCTCAATAATTTGAGCAATGGCTTTATTGTGGATATTTAAAACGACATAGCCTTTATCGCTCGCAATATCTGAAATAAATAAAGTCACTTTTAATTCTTTACTGGCTAAGGCTTGAATCACTTGGTTTAGTTCGCTAATTTCTTTATTTGCATCAGCCAAACTTCTATTCGATTTTTCTAGCTTACCTTTAATGAAAATATCAAGCGCCATCACCTTATCTTCGATGGCTGCTAAATCATCCGTTCTGGCAAACGCGCCATTATTCAAATCTTGTATCACATCGCCTTTCACCGGATTATTTTTAGCAAAAGACACTTGGTCAGTCACTACGTATCGACCTTCTTTAATATCTTCCCTTAAATATTGTTCTTTCTTTAAGTTCTCAACAATACTCGGCGTGATAAATTGATTGATAATACTGGTTGAAAAAAATAGAGGTAAACTAACGATGAACATACCGAAGAGTATTTGAAAGGATTTTTCCTTGATTTTACTAATCCACATCATGCTGCTTCCTTGACTGCTAACGACTTAAATCTAAACGATTCAATATATCGCTACGATAACACATAATGTGGATATTCTGTCTCTCTAACAAAATTGTTTCTAGTTAGATTTTTCCACAATCTAACTTATTCTGCCCAGGTACAACCCCTGTCATCACAGTGGTCTGATAACCCGTGCCATTATAAGCTTGCTCAAAAACAGCCTGTTGATAACTGCACAAACCATCATCACGCTTCATAGTAATCACACCCTGTATGCGTCGACCTGTTTGGATTCCCGTTAGTTTATTGCGTAAAATACTCCAATCACGGCTGGTGATATATACGTATTCGAGTTGTTCTTTCCAGCTATAACTATTCGCCCATGCTTGGGCAGCTATCAAGGCACTCTGGTTTAAATCATCATCTTTCATACCTTTCACAGGTAATACATTATTAGCCGTACGGGCAAGATCTTCCCTCGCATAGCGTGCATCAACGGCCGCTTTCGCTTTTATCGCATATGCCTTTAATGCACCGTCTACTTTTTCTTGAGCCGCTTTGTCTAGGCTGATTTTTCGCATGGATGTTTTATCTTGGCCTAAAACATTGTAATTATCATGATCTTGCCAAAGCTTTTTTCCTAGCTGCGAGCTGGCCACCCAAAGCACCCCCTTATCTTGAGCAATTATAAAGCGCCCCATATGACCCATTTCATAGACTGGTTTGCCAATAGCGTCACTCAATTCAGCTTGGTATTCATAGGTACTCGAGGTGCAATTTCTGCAATTCATACCTTCTAAGATAATATGTTTCTTATCTTCTATGGTCACATCAATCTGGTCGTACTGATTACTTCCAACCGTCTGGCGCACCGCTGCGTAATAGGTACCATTTCCTCCAGTCACTTCAAATTTGGCAACCCCTTCCCCTGTCATCAAACGTTTGGACTCTGCCAATACAAACTGCTTACCCATATCTAACGTAATCGTTGGTGTTCCTTGCTTGCTATACACGTTGGCATAAGCAATCTGGCTCCATACTTTTTTCCCCAACTCACCATCTGCCATAACGGAAACAAAGGTGTTTTCGTCATAAGCAATAATATAAATTCCCATAGAGTTAAAGAACACAGGCCGACCGAGTTCCTTCGTTGGCTCATCCAGTAATTTATAACCTGCGCCTGGACAACGAGGACATGCTCGAGTTGCTAATACGGTTTGGCCATTCATTTCACCCAATTCAACTTGCAGTTTCTGAGTTTGACCTGCCGCACTACGCTCTGGTGTTGCCAGTTGATAGATACCATTTGCTTTCTCTGGCGAAAGCTCGAGTGCTTGGGGTGCAATAGCGGTCAATAAAGAACAAATGAATAGTGAATGCTTGATAAATGCTTTCTGCATGAAAATCGCCTTCCTTGAGATTTAATGATTAGGTTTATAATTTTTATACTCATCTAATAATAGTCATAGCCGAGAAAAAACAACAGCCTTCAAGTTGATTATGAACCTTTACGCCCTGCTCTAGTCACACAAACAATAACTATAATATTGGAACCGACTATGTCACTCCCTCTGTTTAAACATTTTACAACTCACAATATCAGCTCAAGGCTATTAATCAGTGCTTCCTATTTCACAGCCGCTCTACTTAGTAACCAAAGTATCGCTGATGAAGATACGGAGCATCAGTTCTTCCCAGCTGCTGTTCATCTAGAAGGCGTGGGAAATATTTATGCTGCTGGTATTAGAAGTGATTATGTCGGTGAATCAGATCTTACGGTCACTGCCGGTATCGGCTTAGGTGATGTGAAAGCAGGTGCTCTACAGATATCCGATATCGAGCTGTCATTTTTAGACGGTCTAGTCAGCTCGACCAGCGCCATCATTACCGAAGCAACTCTCGATACTCAATACGTCCGCGGTGCCAAAGGCATTAAGGAAAATAAAGAAACTGTATTCAAGCAATCGTTAACTGGCCTCGCTCAAAACCTTCGCTATCAAGAAGCAACCTCTGAAAATACATCCTGGTATCTGAATGCCTCCCTTAGCCAAGTCACCGTCGAAGGTTACGCAACAGAGAGTGGCGACGATATAAACATCAATATGCATCTGTTCCACCCGATTACGTCCTTCATTCCCACTATTGGTTACCAGTTTGATGAGCGCCCCAATAATGGACAGGTAGGGCTGAATGCAAAAATTGAACTAAATGGTAACTTTTTTCGCGCCGGTGATAGTACCCAAGGCCAAGTTAATTACGCGGCTGGTTATACTTTCGGCCTCAACCAACACACCTTGGCTACCTATCTACGCGGCAGTCATGCTTATATTATCGACCGTGAGAAAGACTACGATACCCATGAAGAAGTAATAACCTTATTAGGTCTTGAGTGTGATGCGATTAGTGATAGTTCAGAACAAAGTAGTTGCCTTATTTTAGAACGCGACATTACTGATTCTATTGTTCAGTCTGCGATTCACGGTGCTGCGAATTCACTCGGTGGCGCTTATGGCTTACGCAGCTATAGCGAACAGTACGTTAAAGCCGCGAATACTCTATTAGAAGGCGCAGAACTAACCCTGAATACCCCATGGGATTTATTAGAAGGTATGCCACTCGCCTTGGTCGTTTTTGCCGAAGCAGGACAAGCTGATGATCAAATAGAGAACTTAGTCGACAATTCACTGTATAGCTATGGCGTAGGGTTTCGCACCCATTATGAAGGCCTTCCAATTCGTTTAGAAACGGCCAAGGGCAGTAATAACCAACAGTCGTGGTTTTTAACCGCGGGTACCGCTTGGTAATTACGAGAAGATAGACATTTTAAACTGATGATATATAAACTAATAGGACAAGATTAATGCAACTTGCAAAACAACTACAAATTTTTGGACTCACATTCTTCACAATACTTTATTCTTTTTTGAGTTTCGCTGAAGATGCGCCTATTTATTCTCATAAAACTAAAGGCGCTATTGCAGGCACCGATGTAGTCGCATACTTCGGCTTAGAACCCGGAGAAGATGCCGTTAAGGGTAGTGATAAATTCACCTATCAATGGAAAGGAGCAACGTGGAAATTCAGTAGTGAATTTAATAAACAGAAATTCATGCTAAACCCCGAACAATACGCGCCTCAATATGGTGGATATTGTGCCTTTGCCGTCGGTAGTGGTAAGGAAGGTTTCACGACCAGCATTCGTCCAGATAGTTGGACTATTTTAGATAATAAATTGTACCTAAATCACAATCGCTCTTCCTATAAATTATTCACAAAAAAACTCGAAAGCCGTATTAAAAAAGCAGACTCACACTGGCCAGAAGTATTAACGGTATGCGAGAAGCGAGGCCGCTGCCGCAAGTGATGTAGACATTACAACCTAGTACGAATACTCGCTAATCAAACCATCTTTGGTTGAATTCATCAACAAGCCCTTCTTTTTGCATATCTGAAAGG
>PJEL010001941.1_pt1 | contig 19727 bp, 10 predicted proteins | sample 1853271 | NCBI WGS metagenome assembly PJEL01 (sample SAMN08108733, study PRJNA415343) | Invertebrate metagenome, whole genome shotgun sequencing project. | host: Globobulimina | place: Sweden: Gullmar Fjord | collected 2015-08
TCCGACGTCTCGAGCACGGCAGCTTCTCCCCGAGCCTCGACACCCTGCGCAAGCTGTGCGGTGGGCTCGACCTCATGCTCAGCGGACCGGAGAGCCTGCGCCGGGAGATGCTCGAGAAGTGCTCCGATTATTGTATCCGAGAGATCCGCGCACTTAAACAAGCCGGTGTCGATTATGTGTGTTATTTCAACCCGGTGGCGTCGGTCGATGTCATCACCGCGCAACAGTTCACAGATCTCGCCCTCGAATGGATCATCAAAGACATCAGCGCTGTCGGTCCCCAGGGCGTCGGGTATTTCAACGGCGGCGGACGCATTAACCCTACCATCGATTCGATTATCACCAATACCGGCATACCCTTGTATTACATCAACCCTTTCGACGACGTTGCCGAAGCCAAAAGCATTGTCGGTGACAGGGGTGTCTCGAGCGGAGTGATCAACGACATCCGGCTGCTCGACTGGTCGGCCGAAGAGATTGACCTTGAGGTGCAACGAATCATGAAAGCCGGTGCGGCCGGGGGCCGGTTCGTTTTTGGGACCCTGGTGATGCCATACCAGATTCCGGAACAGAACATCAAAACTCTCTTCGACTCTGCACGCCGTCACGGAAGGTATCCGGAACCGGCGTGATGAAACCCGCATTTCTCACCAAATTCCTGCTCCGTCCGACGATGCACCATGCCCAGCGGTGTTTTCTCGCCTCGGGATGCTCGACGGACAGAAGAGTACGACTCCGCGTCCCTCAGGTCGAAAACCCCACTGGACAAGGCGCCTCGCCGCCCTCGCGACGAAAATTGGTGAGAAGTGCGGGTTAAACCTCAGCAGACTCCACTGATCGTGAGCTGCGGGATCTTTCGCCGGGAAATCGAATACTTGATCGAAAAAAATAAGTGGCCCATCGGCACGCGTTTTCTTGACTCTTCGCTGCACATTGATTTCAATCGTTTGCAATCGGCGCTCACTGGAACTCTGAAGCGAATCGGTAACCGTCCGGCATTAGTGGTCTACGGCGCTTGTCATCCTTGCATGGACGAGCTATTGGCGATCAGTGATACCACACGTACACCCGGCCAGAACTGCGTCGAAATCCTACTCGGTCATGATCATTTTACTCGTGAACTCGCGGCTGGCGCATTCTTTCTCATCGAAGACTGGGCGCGGCGCTGGAATATGGTAATCACTAGAAGCTTCGGCAACCGTCCCGAACTGATTCGAGAAGTCTTTCAGGACGCCCATACGCACCTACTTGGCCTTCGTACAAAGTGCTCGGGTGATTTCCGCAAAGAGGCCGAAAATGCAGCCAACGAAATCGGTTTATCCTTGAAATGGTTTGACGTTGACCTCAAACATCTCGAGAAGACTCTCAAGCTCTCCATTGAAGAACTCACGAATGAGGGAAATCCATGAGCGCTCCTCATTCCGATCCCGCTGCCAAGATTCGCCAGCTCGAGAAAAGAATCAAGTTGCTGCAGCAAGAAAAAGCAAGTCTGCAGCTTGCGGTGGACCTGATCGAACGGCTCGCTGGGGTCGTAGGTCTCGAACGAGTGATCGAACGTTTCATTCAGATCCTGATGGAGGGAATCGGCGGAACTCAACTGGCAGTCCACTACAAGGTGGAAGGCTCATGGCGTTACGCCGATATGGTGGGCGATCACGGAATCGGAAAACAACCTGAAGACCCTTTGGTACTGCAAGCCATCAGCAGCAATAATCCAGTCCGGCAGGCGTGCAGCGATAAGCTGGCCGAGACGATGAGCGATATTCAGGATCGTTTTGAGACCTGGGTTTACCCTCTCGCCGTCGGTGAGCATGTATTCGGAGCGGTTCGCCTCGATGGTCTAGGCATCGTCCATGTACAGTATCAGGAAGTATTAGCGCCATTTATCAGCTACGCCTCGATGGTGCTCTATCACGAAGTCTCCCAGCTGCGGCGGCTGGAAGATGCGTACCAGGTGGCCGAGCGGGCGCGCAACGAAATGTTCGAGGTCAACCAGCTCTTAACTTCAGTCGTTGAGGGCTCACCGCTGGCTATCGTTGCTATAGACACCGACCACTGCGTAAACTTATGGAGCCCGACCGCCGAACAGCTCTTCGGCTGGTCGTCTGAGGAGGTACTCGGGCAGCCGATTCCCTTTGTCCCACCCGAGCACCAGGAGCATTTCGAAGAGATATCCAAAGGCATCATCGAATCTGGCGAACGGTTGACCAATCATGAGGTTCAGCGCCTACACAAAAACGGAAAGCGCCTCGACGTGTCGATATCCACTGCGCCTATCTTTGATAGCGACGGCGATACCATCGGTGCTGTTGCCCTCTTTGCCGACCTCCGCAGGCGCAAACAGGCAGAGCAGGCCCTTGCGATCAGCGAGCAGCGCTACCGTGAAGTGGTTGAGGATATTCCAATTTTGCTCTGCCGCTTTGATCCTGAGTTGCAGATTACATTCGTCAATCGGGCCCTGGCTGAAGATAGAGGCATTTCGGCCGACGATATCGAGGCCCGTGGATTCTTGTCACTCTTCCCAAATGAGTTGGTTCAATCAGTGATGGATCACCTTAAAGGCCTCAGTCCAGAACGGCCAATGAGCACCCATGAGCTCAAGTTGGTCAAGCCCAATGGAAACGTCTACCGGCGCCGGTGGACCACGCGACTCATTCTGAGTAACGACGGAAAGCTGGAAGGTTTCCAGGCGATCGCGCTCGATATTACTGAACAACGGCGCCTTGAAGACCAACTGAGACATACCCAGAAAATGGAAGCTATCGGGACCCTGGCTGGTGGCATCGCCCACGACTTCAACAATCTCCTCCAAGCCCTCTTCGCCTCAGTAGAACTGGCCCTAATGGAGGTCGAAGAGCACGGCGAGGTCTATTCTTATTTATGCGAAGCCCAGAACGCAGCCCACCGCGCCGGTAGTCTGGTCCGCCAAATCCTCACCTTCTCGCGCCGGGGTGAACAAGAGACCAAAGCTGTGAATCTTTTCAGCGTCGTGCGCGAGACATCGCAACTTCTTCGGGCGACACTTCCTGCCACGATCGAGATCCATGAAGATCTCGATGCCAGTTGCGGCGCCGTACTCGCCGATCCTACTCAACTCCACCAGATCATCATGAACTTGGGCACTAATGCTTTCCACGCCATGGCCGAATCCGGCGGCGTACTTGAACTCAAGCTGCAAAGATTGGAGGTTGCTACTACGAGTGTAGAAGTGACGCTCGTCGAATCTGGCCCTTACATCGATCTGATGGTCTCCGACAGCGGCTCGGGCATGGACGCAAAACTCCTGGACCGAATCTTCGAGCCATACTTCACAACCCGTAAACCAGGAGAAGGCACCGGTCTCGGTCTGGCTGTGGTCCACGGTATCGTAACGAGCCTGGGGGGCGCGATCATCGTAGCGAGCGCACCAGGCGCGGGAGCTCAGTTTCGTATTCTCCTACCCCGAATCAAAGCCGAAGCCGAAACCGTGAGCGGCGCACACAAGGCCCAGCCCACCGGCAGCGAGCATGTGCTGCTGGTTGATGACGAAGCGGCTATTTTACGCCTGGGGGTCGCTACCCTGAGTTCGCTGGGTTACAAAGTCACTACGGCCCATTCCGCCGAAGAAGCTCTGGACCTCTTTGAACAGAACTCCGAACACTTCGATCTTGTTCTCACCGACCAGACAATGCCGGGCATCAGCGGACTGGATCTTGCGGAAAAATTACTGCCGAAAAGACCAGACCTTCCGGTAGTTCTATGTACTGGTCGCGGAGCGATGGTGGATCGCGACCGGGCCGAAAAGATTGGTGTACGTACCATTCTCAGCAAGCCCTTCGATCGTTCGACCTTGGCGGTGACCCTCCGTCGGGTGTTTGCCGGCAGATGAAACATCCTGATGCAGTCACATCAAGTTGAAAGGAAAACTGAGGTCATGCTGAAAGCTTTTGCCGATGCTCTTCGATCAGGGGAGGACTTCCTGCTCGAACGGCTGTTCTCTCACGCCAGCGTGGCGGAGTACTCGTATTTCACGAGTTCCACCGAAGAAGAAAGGCGCGCGACCCTGGCTAGCCCCACAACAGCCCTGATCGAGTACATCACAACCTACGATCGACCAGACTCTTTTCATATCGACGAGCTGCGCAACAAGAATCCGGCCGCCGCATGTGGTGTCATAGAAGCAAAACAACACCGTGAGCGGGGCGTGCGTTTCGAGACCTACTTGGGTTTGACCAAGCTTGTTCGTCAGTCATTCTTCGATCTCATTACGGAAATGCAATGCTCGAAGGAGGCCAAAGATCTCTCTGCGGCGATGACGCTCCGTTTCTTCGACAAGTTCGAACTCGGTTTCGCTACTGAGTGGTTGCGCTCGGAGGAATCGGATCTCACGCGGGAGTTTATCAAAAAGACCAGCGACCTCATTACTGTGGTTGATGGAGAGGGTCGTTTCACCTACGTGAATCCGGTCGCAAAGCGGGTTCTCGGATTAAACAACGTTGATGCCATTGGAAGGCTCGCGTTTGATTTTGTGCACGCCGACGATCGGAACCGTACGAAATTGTGGTTCGAAGAATGCATTCAGAATGGCCTTGAGCAAACATCGTTCGAGAATCGCCAGGTCAACCAAGATACTGGCAAAACCAGCGACATGATGTGGACCGTAGACTTCAACTACGATACGACGGGAGCGGTCGTCGGAGTCAGGAGTATCGGCCACGACATCACTCGGCGAAAACAGGCCGAAGAGGCGCTTCGAGAGAGTGAACAACACTTTCGAGACGTCGTTCATAACTCTGAGGCCGGGTATTTTTTCATCGATCGCAACGGTCATTTCCAGGATGTGAACGATGCCTGGATACAGCTGTACAAGTATGCATCACGTGATGAGGTCATCGGTCTGCACTTTGCCTCTATTCAAAGACCGGAGGATGTTGAACCGGCGAAGGAACTGGTTGCTGAAATCATGCGAGGCAACCAGGCTAGCTTGCGAGGTGAGTTCAGTCGTCTTTGCAAAGACGGGAGCACCGGATACCACTCTTTCTCCGCCCGACCCGTTGCCAAATCTGGGCAGATCATCGGCATCGAAGGATTTATCATCGATACAACGAGCAGACGACAGGCCGAAGACGCCAAGAGGGAAAGCGAAGAACGGTTCAGGTTGATGATGCACCAATCACCTTCGGTAGTCGAACTCTATGATCTTGATGGTCTACAAATAGATGTCAATGGAGCCTACGAGGCGCTGTGGGGATTCCCGGCAAGCCATACAGTGAACTCCTTCAACGTCTTAAAGAGCAAGGAGGTCGAGGCCACCGGATTGCTGGAATATATCAAGAAGGCCTACGCTGGAGAGGCGGTTACGCTTCCCGAGTACGAATTCGACTCAACCGGAGAAACCGAAGCCAAAGGACAAGGACGAACCCGGTGGTTGAGCACCAAGATCTATCCTCTCAAAGATACCCAAGGGACTGTAAAACACGTCGTCATCACCCACGAGGACATCTCTGACCGCAAATATGCGGAGACGGAACGCCTCGAACTGCAACGGGACATGCAGCATGCTCAAAAACTCGAGAGCCTTGGTGTGCTTGCTGGTGGCATCGCCCACGACTTCAACAACCTCCTCCAAGCCCTCTTCGCCTCCGTCGAACTGGCCCTAATGGAGGTCGAAGAGCACGGCGAAGTGTACAGTTATTTGTGCGAAGCTCAGAACGCGGCACACCGCGCCAGCAATCTGGTCCACCAAATCCTCACCTTCTCGCGCCGGGGCGAACAAGAGACCAAAGCGGTGAATCTTTTCAGCATCGTGCGCGAGACATCGCAACTTCTTCGCGCGACACTACCTGCCACTATCGAGATCCATGAAGACCTCGATGCCAGTTGCGGCGCCGTATTCGCCGATCCTACCCAACTCCACCAGATCATCATGAATCTGGGTACGAATGCTTTCCACGCCATGGCCGAATCCGGCGGCGTACTTGAACTCAAGCTGAAAAGGTTGGAGGTCGCTACTACGAGTGCAGAAGTGACGCTCGTCGAACCTGGACCTTACCTCGAGCTGATGGTCTCAGACAGTGGCTCGGGCATGGACGCAAAACTCCTGGACCGAATCTTCGAGCCATACTTCACGACCCGTCGGCCCGGAGAAGGTACCGGTCTCGGTCTGGCTGTTGTCCACGGTATCGTAGCGAGCCTGGGGGGAGCAATCATCGTAACGAGCGCACCAGGCGCGGGAGCTCAGTTTCGAATTCTCCTACCCCAAGTCAAAGCCACGGCCAAAACCGTGAGCGGCGCACACAAGGCCCAGCCTACCGGCAGCGAGCATGTGCTTCTGGTCGATGATGAAGCGGCTATCTTACGGCTGGGGGTCGCTACCCTCAACTCGCTGGGTTACGAAGTCACAACTGCAAATTCCGCAGAAGAAGCCCTGGACCTCTTCGAACAAAATCCCGAACGTTTTGATTTTGTTCTTACCGACCAAACCATGAAGGGCATCAGCGGATTAGATCTTGCGGAGAAGTTAATTCCCATCAGACCGGACCTACCCGTAGTTTTGTGTACTGGTCGCGGAGCGATGGTGGATCGCGATCGTGCCGATACGATCGGAATTCGCACCATCCTCAGCAAGCCCTTCGACCGTTCAACCCTGGCGCTCACGCTTCGGCGTGTGCTTGGTGATGTTTCATCACATTGATGTGCTCCGGACAGCTCCCAAACACCCTCCAATTACTCGTTCTTTGCAAATCATGAGAAGCTAGATGCCAGAGGACAACATCATGACAGAGCGCGACGAGAGTCAACGACGTGTATCAAGCACCAAAAACACCGCGGTGATAGCGGTTGTTGGACTGGCCTTGATCGTTGTGGCAATCATGTGCTTATCAACTTTTACCGGCAGCCGAATGGCCCAGCGTTACGCGCCGCTGGTTGACGCCTCCCTTGAGATCAAACTCGAAGCTACCATGGCTCATTTGTGGCTTGAGGAGGCTATCACTGATCGCAACCAAGGAGACATAGAAGTCGTCTGGCGCCACTTGGATCAGTCGGCCTGGTTCGCGCACGCCATGCTTGAGGGTGGAGAAAACGCAGAGGTCAAGCTCGCCCCACTGCAAGATATGAAAATTCGTCAAGAAATTGTCGACGTCATCGAAAGCATCAGTGCCTTTCGGGCAATCGCCGAAGATAGATGGCGGGCAGCGGGCGAATCTGGCATTGGTTCGGATATTGACCAACGGTTTGACGCCGTGTTTCAGCGCTTCATCAACGAAGCCGATGAGGTTGAGGCTGCGCTCAAGGTACTCATCGCGAGAGACTTGCGTCGTTTCCAGATCATGCAGTCTCTATTAATCACAGTTTGCGTGATCCTGGCCATTGTGATCGCAGTCGTTCTCCGGCGCTCCGGAAAAAAACGAGAATCTTACATTCTCGCGCTGCAAAGCAGCGAGGCAAACCTGTCCATCACCCTCGACTCGATCGGCGACGCTGTGATCACCACCGATGACCAGGGAAGAGTGACTCGGATGAACCCGGTCGCCGAAGGGTTAACGGGCTGGAATGAAAAAGAAGCACAGGGACAGCCTTTAGACAAGGTGTTTCACATCATCAATTCCGATACTCGAGAAGAGGCTGAAAACCCCGTTCAGAGGGTTCTGCGCGAAGGTAGCGTCGTAGGCTTGGCCAATCATACAGCCCTGTTGAGCCAGAATGGAAAAGAACGGCAAATCGCAGACAGCGCCGCTCCAATTCGAAACAATGCCGGTATCGCAACTGGTGTTGTTTTGGTGTTTCGTGATGTCACTGACGAATACTCAAAAGACCAGCAACTGCGCGAGAGCCAACTCTATCTCACGTCGATTGTAGAGAACGAGCCTGAGTGCGTGAAACTTGTTCGAGCCAGTGGCGAATTGCTGGACATGAACCCCGCGGGCCTTCGGATGATTCTGGCAGAGTCCAAGAACGAGGTTATCGGCAATTCGGTCTACGGCCTCATTGCAGAAGAAGATCTCGAAGAATACAAACAATTCAACGAACGTGTATGCGGCGGACATGGCGGAAGCATCGAGTTCGTGATGCTCGACCTCAACGGCGAACGACACTATATGGAAAGCACATCGGCCCCACTAGCTTATGGTCCCGAAAACGAAATCGTGCAGTTGGGAATCACGCGTGACGTCACCTCGAAGAAGCGGACCGAAGAAGAGCGAAAACATGCTGAATCCTTGGAAAGGCAATCACGAAAGAGACTTGCACTCCATGTAGAACGCACGCCGCTGGGCGTCATCGAATGGAACACCGATTTTGAGGTCGTTGAGTGGAATCCAGCAGCTACACGCATCTTTGGATACACCCGTGATGAAGCAATCGGCCGGCATGCCATTGGACTACTGGTTTCCGAGAGAGCTCGTGACCAAGTCAAACAGATCTGGAGCGATCTTCTCACCGCGAAAGACGGTCTCCACAGCAACTACAAAAACCTCACCAAGAAGGGAGCGACGATCGTTTGTGAGTGGTACAACACCCCGCTGGTGAACGCCAGCGGCGAAGTATTGGGCGTCACATCTCTGGTTCAAGACGTCACGGAGCGTCAGAAGTCTAATGCCGAGCGTGAGCGACTGATGCTGGCGATCGAGCAAGCGAATGAGACCATTGTCATTACCGATGCCGAAGGAACGATTCAGTATGCGAATCCGGCATTTGAACGCGTGACTGGATACTCCACAGCTGAAGCGATCGGCCAGAAACCATCCATCCTCAGGAGCGGTGAACACGACGAGGTATTCTTTGATCACCTGTGGGATACCGTCACCCGCGGCGAGACGTGGTCCGGCCAGTTGATCAGTAAAAAAAAGGACGGCACGGTATACAACGAAACGGCGACGATCTCTCCGGTCCGTGATACGAGCGGCGCGATCGTCAACTTTGTCGCCGTAACTCGTGATATTACCGAAGAAATCAAACTCACGAACCAACTTCGCCAAGCTCAAAAAATGGAGGCTATCGGCAATCTTGCAGGTGGCATGGCCCATGATTTTAATAATCTTCTGCAAGTCATAAGCGGCTTCACCGGGCTTGCTCTCGATGAGCTTGAAGATCACGAAGGCCCCAGATCTGCGTTACAACAAGTTGCAGAAGCGGCTGACAGTGCCGCCGAACTGACTCGCCAGTTGTTGGCGTTCAGCCGGCGTCAGGTTCTGCAACCAATCGAATTGGACCTCAATGATCTGGTCACAAATCTCATGAAAATGTTACGACGTCTCATCGGTGAACACATCAGCCTTGACCTTGTTCCCGGCCTCCATCTCGGTAGCGCACTTGCCGACCGCGGCCAGATCGAACAGGTCCTTATGAACCTTTGTGTTAATGCCCGGGACGCGATGCCCTCCGGGGGTACGATCAGCATCGAAACTGAAAACGTGGTGATCAATAGCGAGTATTGCCAAGATCATCCCTGGGCCATCGAAGGCAAGTACGTTCTCTTAAGCGTGAACGACACGGGTCATGGAATCGATGAAGAGACGAAGGATCAGATTTTTGAGCCATTCTTTACAACCAAAGAGGTTGGCGAAGGAACCGGCCTTGGGCTCGCGACTGTATACGGTATCGTCAAACAACACAATGGAATGGTACAGGTATACAGCGAACTCAACAAAGGCACAACATTCAAGGTCTACCTGCCTGTTATAGAGCGCCCCGCAGCCGCCGTTGGCGACAAGATCAAACGTGCAGCACCAAAAGGAACTGAGACAATTCTTGTTGCTGAAGACGAAGAGATGGTCCTCAGACTCGCAAAACAGATTCTCGAACAAGCCGGGTATACCGTTTTGACAGCCAAAGACGGCGAAGAAGCGCTTGAAATCTTCGAAGAATACGAACACGACATCGCACTGACCCTGCTCGACGTCGTAATGCCAAAATTGGGCGGCCACACCGTTCGCAAGAGAATCCTTGAAATGAATCCCGCCGCTCGTATCCTCTTCACCAGCGGATACAGCGAAAATGGTGTTCACACAAACTTCATTCTCCAGGACGGATTACAACTGATCCAGAAACCTTACGACCGGGATTTTCTCCTTCGCGAAGTTCGCAAAGCAATCGACAAGTAGGGATTCCAGCTCTCTCCCTGTGCCGCCAAAACCGGCATGAATGTAGGGTGGGCCAAGCCCTACAAGTCTGCTACCACTACGAACAACCGACTTAGACCCTCGTCTTCTCGAGTTCTTTGGCTCGCACGATAATCGCCATCATAGTTCCGAGCATGACAAGTAATGTGCCGATCCAGACAAGGATAATCAGAGGCTTGGTCGAGATGTCGATGACGAGCGATGGCGGTGTTGCCGGTTTTGCTGGCAACTTGGGATCAAACACCTTGACCTCGACCCTACCGTTTTCGGCATCAACTCTGCCGAGACTGAGGACTACCCCACCGGAACCAGGGACCGTTGCGTCGGTAATGACCGGCTCCCCATTGCCTCCTGAGAACGTCGGCACGACCTCGATCGTTTCTCCGTCAATCACAACATTGAATACAACTCCGAAATCAATCTTGCCGGCCTCGGGATCGAAGTTGGACATATCAAAGTCTTCGAACATGATTTCAAGGTCTTCATAAGCCAAGCGCTCGCCCTTGCTGAGCATCGCCTCACGACCGATTGCACCACCGAGTCCGAGCAACTCGACCCTGATCTGCCCTGTATTGACGTTCATCCCGATCGTACGTATGCGTGACCCTGGCATACCAGGAATATCGACTGAGATCGCGTTGACGCCTTCATCCGACGAAACCACCGACGGATGAAGTCTGACGACTTCTAAACCAGGGCGTTCGAGCTTGATGACCATTCCGACGGTAATCACACCCTCTACGTTGTGCTGGCCGTCCATATCAAATCCCTCGAAGCTCAGAACCCAATCACGAAACTGAGCCGGCTCATCTTTCGATAACACCAGATGGCCGCTCGCCGTCGCTTCTTCACCCGGTGAATATTCGACTGGCGCGATATAAAGATCTCTCGTCAGAAACGACTTGATATCCGGGTTAGCGACGAGCTGATTTGACTTTTGGTTGATCCACATCAGCGGCTTCAGCACAAAATTGCGACCGCGCGGGTCAGTAACCTCAACAACCATCGCATCTCTCGCTTCGGGCGTCGGTTTTTCAACACCCCGGAATACCAGCGTGTACCCAAGGGCCTCGGCTGGTTCGTTCTCGAAGATGCGCATTTTGTTATTGCCGTCGTACCAACCCGTTGTCAGAAAAGCAAGGATCATCAGCCCCATACCGACATGCGATACCGAACCGCCGGCCAAACGCCAAAGCCCGAGTTGTGCACGCTCAGACGTCGCCCATACATTTGCAACAACACAAAACAACGCGGCGCCAATATATGCAACACCTGGAAAACTCCGCACGCCAAGAATGATGGCGAGCCCGAGAAAAGCAGCCGTAAACGCGAGCACAATAATCAACCGGCTCTTCGCATCGGCTCGTGCGCGCTGCCAGCCGAGAAAAGGCACCGCGCCAAGAATCAAACAGAACAACACTGCAACCCAAAACCCCATGCGGTTGTAGAAATCGGGCCCGACTGTCGATGGTTCGCCCCAGAGCCGAGAAATCAACGGCGCCGATGTTCCGAAAACAACAACAAGGGCGATAAGAATGAGTTGGAGAATACCGAGCACATAAAAAATCGTGCGTGAGAAAAACGGTTCATCTCCGATTTCGGCTGGAATCTCCCGCCATCGCCACAGCATCATACCAATAGCGAGTACGACAAAAACGGCCATATTGACGACGAGCCATCCAGTGATGCCGAGATCTACGAATGAATGCACCGAAAAATTCGACAATACGCCTGAACGTGTCAAGAACGTCGCATATACGACAAGAAGGTACGACGAAATAGCGAGTACAAGGTTGAGTCGCCGGAAGCGATTACGCCCGCGTTGCAAAAGCATGCCGTGCAGCAGGGCTACGGTTGTCAACCATGGAACAAGCGAAGCGTTCTCGACCGGATCCCAACCCCAATATCCACCCCATCCGAGAGTCTCGTACGCCCAGTAACCACCCATCATGATCGCCGTACCGAGAGTAAAAACCGAGAGCAGCACCCATGGCAAAGACGCCGGCACCCAATCGTCGTACTTACGCATCCATAGAGCCGCAAGTGCGAAGGCAAAAGGGATTGCAAGCGAAGCATATCCAAGGAACATTACCGGAGGATGAATCACCATCCATGGATTTTGGAGAAGCGGATTGAGCCCGTTTCCATCAAGCGGAACCGTGCCCGCCGTCATGCCTTCGTGGAACCGAAAAGGATTCTGTTTGAGCAGAAGAATCACAAGCGACAGCACCGAGGCATTGTAAAACAGCATCGCCCGCGTCTCGTAGGTGCGCGCATACCGCATCAGTGGGAATCCCAGAAGCGCAGCGCATACGATCCACAATAAAAAACTGCCCTCCTGACCGGCCCAGAAGCACGATATGAGAAAGTGCAAAGGCGCAGCATTATCCGAGTATGCGTACACATACGACAAACGATAGTCGTGGGTGATCAGGAGATACATCAGAAGCGCCGCCGAAGCAAATACAGCAACACTCATCAAGACAAAGGTCTGGCGCGCCGTGGCCAGCCAGCGCTCTTCATTCTTGACCGCAAATGCATACGCGACCATCGACCCGAGACCGCACAGAAATGCGACCCACAGCAACAAAGTACCTGGAACGTACATAATTTTTCCTTTGTCCTTAGATGAACAACCCGGCCGTCAGGCCTCTTCGCCGTGCTTGTTCACATCTTCATCGAGGCCCTGATATTTAGACGGGCATTTGACGAGCAACTGTTCTGCGTAAAAAGTATCATTTTGGTAGTCGCCAATTGCTACAATTTGAATAGCTTCTTCGAAATTGCCGGGCTTCACACCCGAATACAGCACGGGCATCGAAGAGCCTTCATCGTCGATAAGCGCAAAACTCAAGTTCTGGCTGTCTTCGACATACTGAGTCGAACCTTCAACCAGCTTCCCAGCGATCTGGACTTTTCCCGCCCGCGATTTAGCGTCGTCAAATGAGACATAAGGCGTCAAATTCGATTTGAACGAACTGGCGCCGAAGGCAATGAAACCAATGATCGCAATCGATCCAACGATGTACCACAAACGACGCTGACGCCGTGTATCTACCATAAAACCTCCGAAGATTGGGCACAAATAACTCAACCTCAAATCACATAACCAGCTTGACCCGCCAAACAATCCCGACAATTCCCATTAAAAACATCTTTTGAATCTGAATCGAAATACTGGCAATCACCGGACAATATGGTTTGGGAACACATGAAAACTGGAACCAGGCTGCAGATAATCGACCAATCTAAATGAGAGTACCACGAAGAAAAAGAATACAAAGCCTATGACCGCAATACGCTTCTCAGGCCAACGTCCAGACCTCTGAATGAGCAACAATGCACCCAAGATCAGCCAAACAGCCACGGCCATCCATTCGATCGGATCGAAATTCCAGATCGTTTTTCGCACGCTTATCGAACTGAGCGAACCACTGAGTACCATTGCGGAGTAAGAAAAAAAACCAAATGTGAGAGTAATTCCGAACCACCGGCCCAACTCCGGCGGCTTTTCGCCTCGACCGAGAATCAATCGGAGAGCGAAAAAACTATTCAGAGCGAGCATGCCAAAAGCAAAATACGCAAGAATTGCATGCACATTTACAATCCAAGCCGGATCAAAACTCGTAAGCTCTGCGGCAGGAGCATACGCCCTCCCTCGCCCCATGAGTGCAGCCGAGACCAAAGAAGCCAGCGGCGCAAGTGGGACCTTGCGGCGGGTGAAAATTTCCCATAGGACGGCCAAAATCGTCGTAACCAATGCAAGTGACAACGCAGTGTCATACGGTCCTTGAGTTACGACTGTACCCAATCGCTGAACACGAACAACCCAACAAATCAGTACAAGAATGCACCACAACCTGGCCAACCAACAACTCGTGGTATCAAGCAGGACTATCTTCGGCAGAATCTTCGCTGCAATTCCGATATGACCGATGACGATTCCAGCCGGAACCAAAATGAGATACAGCGTATGACCCGTCACGAAATCCTCACTCCCTTTGTCACTCCTCAATGCAACGATACAGTAAAATTGTGCAACCTGGCTCTTTCATGGGTATCATGAATCAAGTGAGTATTTCTGAAGGTCTCGTTTCGACGTCAAAGAACGCTGGCAGGCATCTGCTCCATCCAGGCAGATGGAGCCGGACGGCCCTGATCCTGGTTCCGGTCCATCTCGTCGCTTTTGTTGTCCTCTATTTCGGCCTGCTCAGCATTATTCGCAACGAGGTTGTGAACAGTCACAGATTTGGCGCGAGGGTCATGTTGTTGGAGGCCGTTCATACGCTTCACCCGTTGATGTGTTCGCCAGATCACAAATCCGTTCCAAATGAAGTCATGGCTTTTGCAAATGCCCATGAGTTGCTCGCTCTGCGCATCTACAGGGCAGATGGCAGTCTGATGGGTGATCCGGGCGAAGCACAGCCCGAACTAATGAAATTCCTCAATAGTGATCAAGACGAGATCTTTGAATTCGCCGATCATGGAAACATCACTGCTCTCAACGGCACACTGAGGATTCGTTCAACCGGCCCATGCAGTGACTGCCATGAGGATGGAGCGCTCCTCGGCGCCGCCACCATGAACATGGATATGACACCCGAGGTCACGAGCGCCCACAAACGTCTTGAACGCAACCTGCTATTTATGGTTGGCGGCTGGCTCGTCGCAGTCGGATTCGTCAATATCGGCGCCAGAGCATGGACTCGGCGCTCACTCGCCCACATCCGGGGTCTCGAAGACGAAGTCTCGGCAGCCGGAGCACACTCACCTTCACCAACGCCAGGCATCTTGCTTGACCCTGTTGCTGCTGAGCTGTACCGGTCTCTGACTTCGGTACTGCAGCGCCAGCAAAAACAGCGAGAATCGGTCGATACTCGAATGCATCACACCGAAAGACTCGCTTCACTCGGACAGCTGGCCGCTGGTCTGGCCCACGAAATCAAGAATCCGCTTGCGGGCATCAGAGGCGTCATGGAACTGATGCGCGACGACGCCATCGATGAAGAAGACCAGTCGCTCTTCATTCAGATCGTTCGAGAACTCGACCGGGTCAACCAAACGATTCAACTCCTACTCAACTTCGCGAGACCGGCGCCAGCTCGAAAAGAACTGACCGTTGTATCAACACTACTTGAGGAATCATTGACTCTGCTGCGTCCGGGGATGAACAAACAATCGATTGAGCTTTGCCTCAACGTTGGCGAAAACCTCGGATCTTTCGCCCTCGATACAGGCCAGATTCGGCAGATCATCACCAATCTGGTGACCAACGCCGCTGACGCAATCGAGAACAGTGGCTATATCGAGGTCAGCGCTACACTCTTTCCCGAAGGTCAAGGACTCATTATTTCGATCCAGGACAGCGGCCCGGGCATCAACGCCGACGATCTGGAACAGATATTCGAACCTTTCTTCACCACAAAGTTTTCAGGCACAGGTTTAGGGCTCGCCGTTGTGCGAAGCCTCGTTCTTCAGCACGGTGGCCATATCGAAGTTGAATCCGAAGTCGGCGTCGGAACAACATTTTTCGTATTGTTACCAGATGAAAAGAAACGACAAGAATTGACAGCTGCCCGAAAGGACATTTGATCCATGGCCCTGATACTCCTGGTTGAGGATGAGAAATTGCTCCGCTGGTCTTTGCAGAAACGGCTCGAGAAAGAGGGTCACTTCGTGCATACAGCAGAGAATCTCGAACAAGCGAATGAGCACCTAACCAAACATCGACCCGACCTCATGCTGCTTGATCTTTCATTGCCCGATGGTCATGGCCTCGATTTTTACGAGAAACACCGCTCAGACCTCGAAGATTCGGTCGTACTTGTCATGACTGCCGTCGGCGAAGTCAACGATGCTGTTCGAGCGATGAAACTCGGCGCTTTAGATTTTTTATCAAAACCAATCGATCACAAAGCTCTCGTCGATCTGGTCAATCGCAGTATCAAAGTTAGGGCAACCAAACGGGATGCAGGGCTTGCCAAACACATTCGCGAACGAGCGATGGAATTCGAGATCATCTCAAATTCAGAAGTTTTCACCCGCACCCTCGAAATCGCAACCGAGGTCTCATCGTCACAGATCGAAACCATCTTGTTGCTTGGCGAAAGCGGCGCTGGCAAGAATGTCGTCGCCCGGCATATTCACAACGTCTCGAGCCGTCGCAAGGACCCATTTCTCGAAGTCAACTGCGCGGCTATTCCAGAGCAACTGATGGAGAGCGAGTTTTTCGGCCACGAAAAGGGCGCTTTCACCGATGCCAAACAGCACCGCAAGGGATCCTTCGAGCTGGCTGAAGGCGGCACTGTTCTGCTCGACGAGGTCGCAGAAATCCGTTATGACTTACAGGCCAAGCTCCTACACCTGCTCGAGGACAGGACCTTTCGGCGGGTTGGCGGTGCACGGGAAATCAGAGTCGATGTGCGAGTCATCGCTGCAACCAACCGTGACCTTAAAAAAATGATCAACGACAAAGAATTCCGAGACGACCTTTATTACCGCCTCAGCATTTTTCCGATCGAAATCCCAGCGCTCAGAAACCGGCTCGACGACATTCTGCCCCTGGCGCGCGTTTTTCTCGAACAACTGCAAAAGAAAGTTGGCCGCACATATAACGGGTTCACCCGGGATGCCGAGAACATCCTTCTCGCCTATTCGTGGCCGGGCAATGTGCGGGAGTTGAAAAACGTGATCGAAAGGGCAGTAATTCTTGAGAAGGGTTCAATTATCAAAGAACGCTCCCTGATTCTTGACCGTGTACATACCACCAACCCAGTGACCCAGCCATATCCCCTGACCGGAAGTCTTGGTCAAGGCATCATGACTCTAGAAGAGGTTGAGCGCGAAATGGTGGGCCGCGCGATGGAGGCGGCCGGTAACAATCAAACCCGGGCCGCGGAACTGCTCGGTGTCACCCGCGACCAGCTTCGATATCGACTCAAAAAATCCTAGCCCTCATATCTCACCAGTGGTCGTCGCGGATTGCTACCTATGTCGTGCCGCAGCAGATATTTGGTGAGATATGCGGGATTGAGGCCCGACCGGAACATTTTTTGCATCGCATTTCTTCATGGGCGAAGAAGTACGACTTCTTGTGGTCGACGGATCGGAATTATTGACCTGGATGGTCAGTCGTATTGCTCCCGTTGGAGTCGTCGTTGACAGAGCATCCACGTTTTCTCAAGCTGAGAGAATCTTTTCCGACAATCCGCCTGACGCAGCGATCTTTAATCTTTCACCCTGCATTCCGATCTGGCGCACCCTGATCGACGCATGTATACAGAGCAAAACCGTCATACCATTCTTGTGCACTGCAGCGATGGATGAAGAATCTGCTTGCTGCAGCGGTGTACCATGCAGACAAGGAGATTTTATCTCACTCGACATGACGCCGACAGAGCTGTCTCGCGCGGTTTCTTTTCTCATTGAAGAAGCCCGATGTGATCGACCGAAGCGATTCAAGGCAAACAGAGAATCCGTCGATCACAACCCCGATAAATAGAACAAGAAGGAACAGGCGAAACCCGCATTTCTCACCAGGTCTCGTAGCGAAGGCGGCGAGGTGCCGTGTCCAGTAGGGTTTTCGACCTGAGGGACGCGGAGTCGTACTCGACTGTAGGGACCTCGCGCACCGCCCGAAAGGGCGGCTAAGCCGAAGGCGTGAGGCCCCGCAGGGGACTGGCGTGGGCTCGTCGAGCATCCCGATGCGAGAAAACACTGCTGGGCATGGTGCATCGTCGGCTGCAGCAGAAAGCTGGTGAGAAATGCGGTTTAACCCGCTTATCAAACCGGAAGATCTACCTGGGGAATATTACCCTTTCTTCGAACCGAGTTGGGTCTACCGCCGCAGGTGCACTTCTTCTTCTCGTGATTGCGAGTCTTGTAATAAGACCTTCGGCCTCGGATTCGAGCTTCGACCTCCGCCCAAAGTCAGAAATAATGCCCATACTCAATTCTCGAATAGATTTCTCAAGGCATTTCCGCGATAATTCTCACCCGTGAGTGATAAAAGAGTTTTCAACAGTATCGCCGAGGCCGTAGGACAGACACCGCTGGTCCGCCTCAATAGATCCGTCAACGGTTTTGATATCGAAGCTTTTGCCAAGATCGAGTTCATGAACCCGATGGGCAGTGTCAAAGACCGCATCGCGCGCTACATGGTCACAAAGGCTCTCGAAGAAGGCCATATCAAGAAGGGCGATACCATCGTCGAGAACTCATCAGGCAATACTGCGATGGGTCTCGCTATGATGTCGATTCTCGAAGATCTCGACTGCACCATGGTTATACGTCAGAGCACAAGTAAAGAAAAACTCGACTGTTTACGCGCTCTCGGAATCAACCTAGTGCTTGTTGACGGTTCTCTTCCACCCGAAGATCCCGAGTCGTACAATAAGAAGGCTCATCAGGTCGTCAAAGAAACCGAAAATGCCTACTTCCCAGACCAGCACAACAATCGCTGGAACAACGAAGCGCACTATCGCACGACGGGTCCCGAGATCTGGCAACAAATGGACGGCCGCATCGACTATCTCGTCGCCGGCATCGGTACCGGCGGCACGATCTGCGGAGTCTCCCGATACCTCAAAGAGCAAGATCGTTCAATTCAAACGATCGCCGTCGATCCTGAAGGCTCAGTCTTTTACGATCATTTTCACTCGGGTCGACTCGTCGATCCCACTTCGTACCTCATCGAAGGACTCGGCGACGAAGAAATTATCGCTTGTCCCGAATTCGACCTCATCGACGATATGTACCGCATTGCCGATCGCGACGCATTCCTCGCGACGAGGGAACTCGCCCGCACAGAAGCCATCCTCGCCGGCGGGTCATCGGGCGCGGCGCTCTGGGCGGTCCGCAAACTCGCCTCCACTCTCGACAAGCCGGCACGCATCGTAACCGTATTTCCCGACTCGGGAGGACGATATATGAGCACGATCTACAACGATAAATGGCTTACGGAAAAGGGCATTCTCAGTTCCTGAGAAAACTCTCATTTATTTTGAATTCTGAATTCTCAATTTTGAATTGGGAAGGGAGCGCCACGAGTCGATTTAGGGCGTTTGAGATTTGATCAAACAGGGCCACCTGGCGCCAGAATAGACTCCGGGACAATCCTAACCTAAATATCGCCGCCACCGCACTACGATTCTTGAGCGCGACGCAGTCCTTAATTCAAAATTATGAATTCACAATTCAAAATTGAACTCACTTCGTGAGTTCATGCCCCTTTGCGATACGAAACACAGCATCACCCGACGTTTCATCAACAACTGAGCCATAGGCGTTCCACCGCATCGTCGTATCCGAGCAGGTGATAATGGCGTAACCGTCGAGTAATAATGCCACGTCAAAGACATCAAGATTGACCTGCTGCAGGCCTGGCTCATTAAAAACCAGCGATCCAGACCCGGCAGGATCACCATCACCGTCAAAAACCTCAACCTGAAAAATGACAGAACCGCCGATCTCCGGAGCGATCGACAAGAAGACTCCAATATTCGAGCGGTACTGGGCGTTATGCTCTAAACCGGTAATCCACGCCTTTTCCTCGACCTGAATGCTGTTGACATCCTGCCCATAGGTACCTTCACATTGCTCGTCGCCATGGGTATAGACGCGCGAGCT
>PJEL010001942.1_pt1 | contig 19727 bp, 19 predicted proteins | sample 1853271 | NCBI WGS metagenome assembly PJEL01 (sample SAMN08108733, study PRJNA415343) | Invertebrate metagenome, whole genome shotgun sequencing project. | host: Globobulimina | place: Sweden: Gullmar Fjord | collected 2015-08
TTTTTTGATTGGAATATTTTGAGTATAAAACCATTTTGTTGACTATAAATGCTACTAAAATTTATTCATCAAGTGATTTTTTAAAAAAATAAGGGGGCTTCTATTCAGTTACTATTTTTATATGTTACTAATCTAACGGAAGATGTAAGAAAAATCGATCATAACTTGCTGAGTATCAACGAAATTTTTCCGCATCTTCATATACTTTTAGTATAACTTTTTTAAATATCGAATATTAATAATTTAGTAAAATAAATGTAGTAATAACAAGAAATGCTGTTTTTATTATTCTTTTTGAGTCAAAATATTTACTTTTTGTATAGCATTTTTATGCCATCCTTTTAAATGCATTTTTAATTTAATTGAAAAAAATTCCTCAAAATTATTTATAGCTTTTAAAGCCATCTCATCTCCTGCTATTGCACAGACAAGAAGTTTGTTTATAAAATTTATAATGTATCTTTCTTTAATTTTATTTTTTATATTTTTAAATCCTTTTTCTTTATGATATAATATTTTCTTTTTAAATTCATCTGTTTGTTCTTTCAATGTTTTTATTTCTTTTAATAAAAGCTTTTCTTTATAGTTAATTTCATTATTTGAGTTTAGGCTGATTTTTTTTTCAAGTAATTCAATATCTTCTGATTCCCAATTTTCCCCAATAGGTAAATTCATATATTCAATTATTTTTATACTTTGTTTACCAAGATGAACAAGGCATTTTATAAATTTCCGAGAGCTAGTTATTAATTCTCCTGTATTATTATTACATATTTCTAAATCTCTGATTTCAATCTTATTACTATCTAGTCTTTTCGTAATATTACCTGAAATAGAAAAAGAAGCATTTCTCGATAAAGTATGGAATAAAGAAGTTCTTTTTAAATTCGAATAATTTTCTTGCTCTTGTGATAGATTTTCTTTTTTATTATTAAATTCATAATAGTAGCTTCCAATAAATAAAAATACAGGAAACCCAAAAAAAAGAATTGATATGAGTATAGTATTTCTAGACATAAAACATATTTTTATAAAAAAGACTATATATCCAAATTTATATACAAAAGTTTAAAATTAAAAGACATGTCGAAAAATATAAATATATCTGATATATTAAATGCTATAATAAAATTATTAGAATTGCATCAAAGTAATATTTTTAAGATAAATAGCTATAAAAATGCGGTTAGATATATAAAAAAGACAGAATTAGATTTATCAAAACTTTCTGTTGATGAATTAATGAATATTGGTGGAATTGGAAAATCTATTGCTTATAATATCAAAGAAATATGTGAAACAGGAAAATCAAAAGCTCTCGAGAATTTATTAAATAAAACTCCAAAAGGAGTGATAGAAATGCTTAAGATAAATGGTTTAGGTCCTAAAAAAATAAAAATGCTTTGGGATAAGACAAATATAGATAGTTTAGATAAACTTCTGGATGCTTGTAATAGCCAACAAATTGCTAAATTAAAAGGATTTGGGCAAAAAACTCAAGAATTAATAATTAAAGAAATTGAATTTTTAAAACTTCATAGAAATAAATGTCTTTATTCAATTGCTATATTTTATGCAGATTCTTTAATGAAACATATAATTAAAAAGTTTCCAAATGTATTAATTTCAATTACAGGTGAATTAAGAAGAAAAATTGAAATTATTAATAAAATTGAAATTATTATTGGTAGTCAGGATAAAACAATTCTTGAATGGTTTGATAAAAATGAATTATTAATAAAAGATATTGATAAGTCAACTAAACAAATTTGGAAAGGTAAATTTCATGGCAAGGATATCGAAATTGAAATTCAATTTTGTGATAAAAAAGATTATTATAAATTATTAATTTTAACCACAGGCTCTAAAAAACATTTAGAATTAAAATATAATAATAAAGATACTATAAAAACTGCTATTGAAAATTATTCTCCTAAAAGTGAAAAAGAATTTTATAAATCAATCAAAATGGATTTTATTCCTCCAGAATTGCGTGAAGGTTCGAATGAAATAGAATTAGCTTTAAAAAATAATATACCAAAATTAATAGAAATATCTGATATAAAAGGAATGATTCATGCACATTCTAAATATAGTGATGGATTAAATAGCTTATTGGAAATGACTAATCATTGTATAAAAAGAGGATTTCAATATTTAGGAATAACTGATCATAGTAAAACTGCGGTTTATGCTGGAGGAATGACAATAGAGGAATTAGAGCATCAACATAAGGAAATAGATAAAATAAATAAAATCTTTTCCCCATTTAAAATTTTTAAAGGATTAGAATCTGATATTTTAAAAGATGGTTCATTGGATTATGAAGATAAAATATTACAAAAATTTGATTTTATAATTGGATCAATACATTCTGGATTTAAAATGACTGAGAAACAAGCAACTGATAGAATTATTAATGCAATTAAAAATCCATATATTACTATTTTAGGCCATCCAACAGGTAGATTATTATTAAAAAGAAATGGTTATCCTATTAATCATAAAGCTATAATTGATGAATGTGCTAAAAATAATGTTATAATTGAAATAAATGCAAATCCTAATAGATTAGATCTGGATTGGAGATGGATAAATTATGCAATTAGTAAAAAAGTTTTATTAAGTATAAATTCAGATGCACATTCTATAATTGGTTTTGATAATATTCAGTATGGAGTAGCAATGGCAAGAAAAGGAGGAGCATCTAAAAATGAAATCTTTACTAGTTTTAATTTAAAAAAAGTTGAAGAGTTATTTATCAATAGAAAAATAAAAAATGAATAATTGGTTTTATTATATCTCAGGATTTTTCTTGTTTCAAGTTATCCAAAGTAAGCTGAAAAATTAAATTATTTTTTATATAAACTTTAAATATAGGATATAAATATTGAAAGAATACAAATTTATTATTGATTTGATAATGAAGTAATAATGCCAATCCAATTTTTGAGCATATCACAGGCTTATTTTCTTTATTGCTAAATAACATATAGTTGTTTTTTTCAAGTTTGGATAAAAAATAGCTTTCAGCTGATATATAATATATATCCAAATCACCTCTTTCTTTTATTTTATATTTCTCTATAGTTTTCTTGAAATCAGAAAGTTGTTTAATTTCTTTAGATAATTCAGAGAATTTTGGCATTATAAATAAATTCCCGCGTTCTATGAATATATTTTCTATATTTGATTCAAAAAAACTATATTTAAGAATCCAATTTGTTATATCATCTGGTATATGTGGTTTTATTATATTATTACAAAAAAAGTTTATTAATATTTTTTGTTCTTTATCAGTATAATTAAACATCTTTTTTGATTTAGGGAGATATTCGAATCCTATTTTTAAATAGTTTTTTTCTTCAGATTCATTTTTTTGAGAAGAATAATAAATATTTTTAATATTTCTAAAATAAAAATTTGAAGATACATTATTATAATTATTGCACTCTTCTTTAAAGGAGTTTTCAATATGATTTATATCTTCCTGTATTTTTGGATCTAAATCTTGTTTTGTAGCATGAATAAAAGGGTCCCTAGTAGCATTTTTTTTATTATGTTCGACACAAGACATAATTAATAACAAAAGATAAAATTTAAGTTTATAATTATTTTTCATAATTGCTATTTTTGAAGTTATAAAAATATCTTACCTTGCTAATATCCTAAAATGAATTTCTAGTTATTAATTTAATAACGACGAGGTGGCTTTTTGAGTTTTTTAGAAGGATTTTAAATCTAAAAAATCATAGTACTAATTCCGAAATTCATTTTAGGTAATATACACACCATTTTAAAGCAACAAGTTTATTTAAATTATTTTAGATAAACAAATTATGATATATTTATTTACCTGATTTATATCTTTTAAGACCAAAATTAAAAATTAGAACGGCAGCTATTAATAAAGATATTGTTCCTAAAAAGCTTATTCCTAAAAATTTCAAATTCATTGTTCTAATAAATTCTACTGGAAAAAAGCTCCAATAAGCAACCGGTAATATTGTACAAGTAATAAATTTTAAAAAACCATCATAACCAGAATTTGGTTGTCCTGAAGCAATAAAACACATTCCTCTTAAACCCATTACAATATTTTCAGCATTTTTTATAAAAAAAGCAATACAGCTTATATATAAATAAAGTGAACAGACTATTAGTATGCTTAAAAAAATAATCACAATAATACTAAAAGGAGATTTAATAAAATATCCAGAATATAATATTAATAAAAACCCAGTAATTGCTTCACCAATTCCAGATATTTCAATTTTTGAAATTGCAATTTTAATAATTATGTTTTTTGGTTGAGTTAATAAAGAATCAATTCTATTAGTATCTAAAATGTTTGGTAAATCTCTTAACCCAAAAAAAAATAAATCAGTAATTCCAGCTGAAACAGCAACAATACCATGCATCAATATAAAATCATTAAACTCCCAACCCCCAATAGAAATAAAATTTTTAAAAAAACTACTCCAAGCTAAAAGAAAAGCAATATTACGTAGAGCAATTAATATTATAGAAGTTATTAAAGTTAATTTTAATGATAGAGAATGTTTAATACTAGTTAATAATGAAATCCATAGAAAATTTAAATATTTCATAATTTATTTATTTATTTGAATTTTGAATTTTTTTATATGTTAATAAATTTAGAAACATGAAAAATGATATCCATAAAAACCAACAAATAAATTCATATCCAAAGTTAGAAGAATTATTTGTTATCAAGTTAGCAGGCCAATTTAATATCCATGGATAAGGAGTAAAAAAGGCAATTTTTCTAAAAAACTCTGGATAAAAATTTAAAGGCATTATTAAACCACCAAAACAAAAAATGCAAGTAAGATTAAGAAAGATTAAATTATTGATTGATTTTATCCAATAACTCAATAACCCTAAAAACATTAAAATAGAATTAAATAATAAAGTGCCTGCCAAAATGCCAATAAATCCAAAAGAAAAAGTAAATAAATTGAATGGGAAATTTTTCGTTAAAATATAAACTTGACTAATACAGAAAAAACCTATAAAAAAAATTTTTAATAAACTTTCTCCAAGAGCATCAAAAAATCTATAAAATATATATGAAGTAGGTTTTAAAGAATAATAAATAATCCTATTTGTAGCAATATCATTTTTAATATAAAATAAAACAATAGAATTAGATCCAATAATCCATTGAGTAATTGCAATATGCCATAATCTATTTGAATTATTAGTTACTTTTCTAAAAATATTGAAATAAATTAAAATAATTAAAGAATAAATTAGAATTCTTATTAATAAGTGTTTTTTATGCTTTAATTGATTATGTATAGAAAATATTACAAAGTATAAATATTTAAATGTTATATTTAATTTAATTTTAAAAAACTTCATTATTTGTTAATATATATTACTCTTACTTGAAAATGTAAGAAAAACCGATCTTAAGTGATTGAGTATCAATGACCTTTTTCTGCAACTTCATATACTTTTAGTATAAAAAGTTTCAATAATATCTTCCAAAGGAGGATCTTCAATAGTAAGATCTTTTACGTTAAATTTAGAAATTATAATACTAATTACATCATTAATAGTTGTAGATTGCAGATCAATTTCAATTTTAGTTTTATGAGGATTTTTTTCAGAAATAATTGTTCCTTTTTTTGAGAAATTAATATCTTTTTCTTCTGTAATAATTGTAACTAATTTCTTTTTAATATATTTAGTTTTTAAGCTATTTAGAGTGTCATCAAATACTATCTTTCCTTTATTCATTATTATTACTCTATTACATACTTTTTCGATATCATCAGTATCATGAGATGTTAATAATAATATTTTATTTTCTTTTAAAGCAAGTTCTTTTATTAAATCTCGAATAATTGCTTTTGAAGTAATATCTAATCCAATAGTTGGTTCATCCAAAAAAATTACAGAAGGATTATGTAATAAACAAGCTACTATTTCACAACGCATTCTCTGACCTAAAGATAGTTCTCCAGCATTTTTATAAATAAAGTCTTCTATTTGAAATAATGATATTAATTTTTTTAGTCTTTCTTTATATTCATTTTTAGGTATATTATATATAGCAGAAAGTAATTTAAATGAGTCACTAATAGGAAGTTCTTGCCAAAGTTGTGAAGTTTGTCCAAATAAAACTCCTATTTTATAAGAAATAAAACTTCGATTTTTTAATGGATCTTTTCCTAAAATTTTAATATGTCCTTCATTTTGATTAATTATTCCTGTTAACATTTTTATAGTTGTAGATTTACCTGCTCCATTTGGCCCTATAAAAGCAACTCTTTCTCCAGGATTTATTTCAAAACTTATATTATTTACTGCTATATTTTTTATATATTTTGGAAATATATAATTTTTGATTTTTCCTAATAATGATCCTTTATAAGGTTCAATGGAATAAAAATGTTTAGAAAGATTTTCAACAACTATTGATTTTTCTAAGATTATATCCTTTTTATTCTTAGACATTTTTTTATTTTAATTAAAAACAAATTTAATTTCTTTTTATATATATTCAAAAATTTAATATGGTATATAGTCATTTTGATAATTTTAAAGGCAATTGGTTAGTAAATAGAAAATTAGGAAAGCAAGCAATTATGTATGGAAATGCTAGTTTCGAATTAATACAAGAAAATCTTTTATATTACAAAGAATCAGGAATTGCTATTTGGAATAATTATAAAAAAGTAAAAGTATCTCAAAAATATATTTATAAATATGATGAGAATGAAGATAAAATATCAGTTTATTTTTCACAAAGAGATAAAATTAATAAATTATTTTATACATTAGATTTTAATAATAATAATAATTTTAAAAAAGCTAATGCAAAGCATATTTGTAATTTAGATACTTATTTTGCTGAATATTTGTTTATTAACAATAAAAAATTTGAGTTAATATATAATGTTAGAGGACCTAAAAAAAAATTTGAAATAAAAACATTATTTAGAAAAATAAATCAAATAGTTAAGATCAATTATTAGTTCATCTTCAATGGTGATGAGTATATTATAAATCTATCTTTATTATTTATATCTTTTATTATTCTAACATTCTTAGCAAATTTTGATTTAAAAATATCAGAAATTTCATTACCAAATCTTTCATTAATTTCTACATATACTTTACCTTGTTTAGAAAGATAATTTTGTGCTATTTCCGCAATTTTTTTATAGAATATTAAAGGATCATTGTCTTCTACAAATATTGCTTTCTGTGGTTCATAATCTAACACATTTTTTTTCATTTTTTTTGCTTCAGAAATTCTTACATATGGAGGATTACTCACTATTATATCCCAAGTTTTATTTGGTAAATCTTCATTTAGAATATCGATTTTATAAAATTTGATCTCTGAATTTAAAAGCTTGGAATTTTTTTTTGCTATTTTCAAAGCTTTTTCACTTATATCAATAGCATCTACTTTGGCTTGATTTAATTTTTTTTTTAGAGTTATTGCAATACATCCACTTCCTGTTCCAATATCTAATACATTTAAATTTTTAGTTGTATTTTCTGAAATAATAATATTAACAAGTTCTTCAGTTTCTGATCTTGGAATTAATACATCTTTATTAACAATAAATTCATAATCATAAAAAAAAGCTTTTTCTATAATATATTGAATTGGTTCATTTTTTTTTAATCTAATAATAGCATTTTCCAAGTCTGCTTGTATACTACTGGAAATTTTTATCTTTTTATTTATTATTATATCAGAAATACTTATTTTTAGATAATATTCTAACAAAATTCTAATTATAGCTTCAGCTTCTCTTTTATTAATATGAAATAATAATTCATCTAATAATTTTTGATAAATGTATTTACATTCAACTATCATTTTACTAATCTAAAATAAAATAATTGAATATATATACTAATCTTACTTGAAGATGAAAGAAAAACCGATCTTAAGTCATTGATATCAATGAACTCTTTCTACGATTTCATATACTTTTAGAGAGTATTGCAAAACTAATTTTGCGTAACAAAAATCTAGCTTTGCGGATATTTTAGAGTGCCGAGCTCACGCTCGACACTCATTTTGCAATGCTCTCTTTTAGTATATCTATGCTTAAATTAAGTACTTATTTGCTAAAGAAAATATCACTGCTTTTTGCAGGAATTTTTAATTATAAAAAATCATCAGAAAATTCCATTTCGCAAACAAAAGGATCAAGATCTTTATGTTCTTGTACTGTTATTCTTGTAACAAAATCGGTATATGCTAAACCCATATTATCATTGACTTTAATAATTCTTCTTGGACTTTTTTTGAAATTGAAATTTTTTTTACCATTTATTCCTAATTTCATTAATTCTTTGATTTCCTTAAAGCTATATAGCTCATCATTGTTTTCACCACTGAATATTATCCCATGCCTACTATTGAATATTTCTGTGAGCCATTTTAGTTTTTTATTATTTGAATTTTTATATATATATTCAAGTTTAAATATTTTTAATTCTTTTTCATATATTGGATATTCAACTTTTTTATTTTTTTTAGTACGTTCTTTAATTACTATCTCTGAATTATCAAGTACTTTTTCTAGCAATTCTTTATTTTTTTTATCTATTATAGGACTTGGGTTTTTTTTAAAATCATAACAAAAAATGGTTTTTACTACTATATCTACTCCAATTTTTGGATAAAGATCATGTGTATTATGATAAAGATCATTTAATCTATCTAATTTTTCTGGATCATAATTTTTGAATTTTATGCTATTTTTTTTTAAAATATTTTTTAAATTATTTTCTAAATGAAGAGATAGAATAAGGATTTTTTTCTTAGAATTATCAAAATTTGTTTCTTTAATTTTTTCTTTACCCTTTTTTCTTATTCCAAATAAATTTTTAAATGATTCATTATCATTATACATACTTACGTTAACATATTTTACTTTTTTAAAATCAGTTGTAGAATTTTTCATTAATCCAGTATATAACACTATTTTTTGAGCTTTATTTACTTTTGCTTTTTCATATTTTTTTTTAGTATTTTTTCGATTTTTAGTAACAATTTTTTTACATGATTTTAAATTAAGATTTTTATATGTTTTTAATCCTTGTTTATATTTTTTAGGCGGAATTAAAATATACTTTTCTTTTAAGAAATTATCTTTTGTATTACTGTTAATTTTAATATAATCAAACTTCTCATCTACATTAATTTTTCTTCTTAATATTTCATTTGCAAATTTTAATTTTTTCTTAAATTTAACTTTAAATCCATTATCATCAATTTTTAAAAAATTGAAGTTTTTTTGATCTGGGTCTATTAGTTTTTCTTTTCTATTCATTGAGCTTTTATTATCTAATTGACAGCCAATAAATAAAAACAAAACTATATATATTTTTTTTGAAGTGTTCATAACATATAGAGATTAAATTAAATAAATTTTACTAATACTATTAAAAGAAATTTTTAATATATTTTATTTAGTCGCGAGATCTGAATATTCTGAATAATAGATATAATTATCATTTTTTGATGTTTGTATAGTTATTTTATGTACAAAATCAACAAGACCTAACCCTTTATTTTTATTTATCACAATAATTCTTCTTGGACTTTTAAATATTGATGGTTTAGATATTAAGCCCCAACAAATTCCTTCAGCATTAAACCCAGAATTTCTCAATTCATCGATTTCTTTAAATGTTAATAAATCATCATTATTTTTTCCATGAAATATAAAGCCGCTTTTTCCTTGATTTATTCCTTTGTATTTATATTTTTTTAATAATTTCTCAAAAACAATATATTCACGCTTTTTATAATGTTTTTTAATCTTGATAGCATTATGCATAATTTTATTTAAAAAGTTTTTATTTTTTTTATTTATAATTACAGCTTCATTTTTAAGATGGATTTGTGGATCATAACAAAAATGAATTTTAGCCCAAGCTTCTAGTTTTATTTTAGGAAAAATATTATTATTTCTTTTTGAATCAACAGTTAAGTCATTTAGATTATTAAGTAAGCAAGATGGATCAAATTTAATAAGCAATCTTTTATAAGAAATTTGAGGTCTAGGCATTCTGGAAAAATTAATATTTAGTATTTTATCTTTACTTTTTAAATCTTTGGAATTATATCCAATAAAGTTTTTTATAAAAAAATTATGTGTTATGGTATCTATATTTATTAATTTTATTTTAGTAATATATTTAGATTTTTTACTTAATGCTCCAGTTTTTAATGCAACTTTTTGTGCAATATTTGTGAATTTTTTTGCTTTAGACATAGAAGTCCTTGTGACTCTTCTATTAGTTCTGACTGTTTTTCTAAAATTTGATAAATATATATTTTCAATTGGTTTAGTAAACGCTGACTCATAATAATTGGGTAAAAGTAACATGTATTTATTATCTTCTAATTCAATAAATTGAAATTTATCATTTATGTCAAGAGGTATATTAATAATTTTTTCTTCTTTATTATTATATATATTTAAGTCTTTATTTGTGTTTTTCTTCAATAAAGCTTCTTTTTTACTTTGCATAAAACTAATATTACTTTTATTACATGCTATAACAAAAATGATATTTATAGATAATATTAGTTTTAGATATTTCATATTTAATATAATTTATTACTAATTGAGTAATCAATAATAAACCAAGTATGGAGTAATCACAAGTTTTATATAGATAATAATTTATCAAATTGCATTATTAAAGTTTAGTATATTTTAACAGGAAAATAATTAATATTTTTTAGTATTATTTAATTAATTCAAGTTGCATAGTATTAAAATAGCTAAAAAAGCCCATGTCATCCTGAACAAAGTGAAGGATCTATTTCATTAAATATTTGTTTTTAGTCTATATTATTCTTTTCTTCTAAAATTAAAAATCAATTTAGATACAAAGCTGGATTATGTCTAGTATAAAATTATAATGGATGATAGCATCTAAATAAATGTCTTTCTTCTAAAATAGATTCCTCAGGATAAATTTCTTTGCATATATCAGTAGCTTTCCAACATCTAGGATGAAAATGACATCCATTAGGAGGATTTATTGCGCTAGGAATATCTCCTTTTAATATAATTCTCTCTTTATTAAAATTAGGATTAAGAATTGAAGATAATAAAGCTTTTGTATAAGGATGTTTGGGATTATTATATATTTCATTAGCAGAAGCCTTTTCAACTATATTTCCCAAGTACATAACTGCAACTTCATGAGAAATAAATTCTATAATTTTTAAATCATGAGATATAAATAAATAAGTCAAGCCTAATTCTTTTTGTAAATCCATCAATAAATTTAAAACCTGAGCTTGAACTGAAACATCTAAAGCTGAAACAGATTCATCACAAACAATAAATTCTGGTTCAACAGCTAATGCTCTTGCAATACAGATTCTTTGTCTTTGTCCTCCAGAAAATTCATGAGGATATTTTTCTAAAGCATCTTTTTGAATTTGAACATAATCTAATAATTGATATAATCTTTTATTTAATTGTTCTTTGCTTTCAGTATAAAGATTATGGATTTTCAAAGGTTCAGATAAAATAGATTTTATTGTCATTCTTGGATTCATAGAAGAATAAGGATCTTGAAAAATAATTTGCATTTTTCTTCTCATTTTCCTCATTTTATAATTATCCAATCTTGTTATTTCAATATCAGCAAATTTTATATTCCCATTTGAAGGTTCTATTAATCTTAAAATACTTCTTCCCAAAGTAGTTTTTCCACAGCCAGATTCGCCAACAAGTCCTAAAGTTTGTCCTTTTTTAATATTTAAACTTACTTTATTTACAGCTCTAAGTTCAGCTATTTTTCTCCCCCAAAATCCTCCTTTAATTGGAAAATTTATTGATAAATTATTGATTTCTATTAGATTACTTTCCATTTATTTAAAAGTTTTGCTTGAGCCAATAGGGTGAAAACAAGCAGCAACTTGTTTTTTATTTATTTGAAATAAATCAGGATCTCCATTTTTTCCTTTACATTCTTCATCAGCTCTAGGACATCTTTTTTGAAAATTACAGCCTTTAGGAAGATTAGATAATAGGGGAACAATACCTTTTATAGTTGGCAATCTCCTTTTTTCTAGATCTATATCATGATTAATATAAGGAATAGAATCTAAAAGACCTTTTGTATAATGATGTTTAGGATTTTTAAATAAAGTATCTCCATCAGTTTTTTCAATTATTTTTCCACAATACATAACTGCTACTTCATCACAAATTTCTGCTACTACTCCCATATCATGTGTTATTATTATAATACCCATATTAAATTCTTCTCTAAGCTTTTTCATTAAATCCAAAATCTGAGCTTGAATGGTAACATCTAAAGCTGTTGTTGGTTCGTCAGCAATAAGTACTTTTGGTTTACAAGCTAAAGCCATTGCAATCATTACCCTTTGTCTCATTCCTCCTGATAGATTATGAGGGTATTCTTTAATTCTTTTTTCAGGTGATGAAATACCTACTAATTTTAACATTTCTATACTTCTTTCTCTTGCTTCTTTTATATTTATCTTTTTATTATGAGTTAGAAAGACTTCCATAAGTTGATTCCCAATCGTAAAAACTGGGTTTAAAGAAGTCATAGGCTCTTGAAATATCATAGAAATATCCTTTCCCCGAATTGATCTAATTTCTTCTTCTTCTAATTTTAAAATGTCTTTTTCTTCAAATAAAATTTGTCCATTAATAATTTTTGAATGATTTGGATTTAGAAGTTTTAAAATAGAAAGAGCAGTCATTGTTTTACCTGATCCTGATTCTCCAACAAGACCTATGGTTTTTCCTTTATATACATCAAAAGATATATTATTTACAGGAAGAATAATACCATTTTCTGTATACAATCCTGTTTTTAAATTTTTTACTTGTAATACTTTTTCTTCTTTCATTTCGTTAAATGTTAATGCTTTAGCTCATATTAAATATTTTTTAAAATTACTTTTATATAATTTTAGAAATATCATATTGAATTTTGAGCATTATATATAACAAAGGATCATAAATTCCCCCTCTTATATCATCATAAAACTTGGTATCCTTAATTCTATTTATGAAAGCCTTTTTATAATCATTTGATAAAAATCCATTAAATGAACAGGCAGAATTTAAAGAAAGTTTTAATCCATATTTTTTAAAATCATATCCCCAACCCACAAAAAAGAGAGGAAAAAATTTAGTTAAATTTTTATCCAATAGCGCAGATCTGTGCTTTACATTTGTGTTAAGGCACAGAAATCATTTCTGCGCCATATGGAATCATTTCTGCGCCATATGGAAAATTCAGGCCCAAATTGCAAAAACAACCCTTTAAATAAGTTCAATTTACAAAAAAAGCTTATGCTTAGCATATGATTACTTACTGAAAAAATATAATTTAATTTTTCATCAAAAGATGCATAATCTTCAAATGAAAAGTAATTATAATTTGTAACAGCATATAATTCAAAAGTATTATTCAAATTATAATTTCCATAAATACCAAACCTCATTCCCAATCCAGCATTTTGATCTGCACTACCAAGTTCTCCAGCAATAGAATCTATATACTTGCTCCTGAAACTCCAATACCGAAATCAATTCCATATCCAAAATTTTCAGCAAAAACATATTTTTTGTTTAACATCAATAAAGTAATGATTATTATACTTAAAAATTTGTTCCTCATGATTTATTATTTATTTCTTAATTTAGGATCAAAAGTATCTCTAAGAGCATCACTTACAATATTAAAACATAAAACAATTAAAAACATAGCTAATGTTGCAAAAGCTAATTGCCACCAAACACCTCTTGTAATTTCTACTTTAGCATCATTAATCATCAAACCCCAACTAGGTTTATTTTGAACTCCTAAACCCAAGTATGATAATATGACTTCAGATTTTATTGCGATTTGAAAAATCAAAGAAAATTGAATGATTATAATATGAAAAACATTTGGTAAAATATGCTTAAATAATCTTCTAAAATGACCAGCTCCAATAGCAACAGAAGCTTTTATGTAATCTTTATTTTTTTGTCTTATAACTTCAGCTCTTACCAATCTACAAAGTTCAACCCACCGTGTCATTGCTAATGCTATATATATAGACACAATACCTTTACCTAAAATAAAAGTCAAAGCAATTAATAAAATAATATTTGGAATAGAAGCAATTATTGTATAAAACCAAACTATAATTTCATCAATTATCCCTCCAAAATAACCAGCTATTGCTCCCAAAGATACTCCAATAATTATTGCAACTAAACCTACTACAAAACCAACACTAATTGCAGTTTCGGTACCTTTAATTATCTTAGCTAAAACACTTCTTCCAAAAATATCTGTTCCAAAAATATTTTTTAAATTAGGAGAGTCATAAGATCCCCCAACTTCTTTAGACCAACTTTTAGCTATTATTCCAAAATAAGATAATATTGCTAAAATGAAGAACATTGATAATAATAAAAATGCTATAAATGCAAATTTGTTTTTAAAAAGCTTTTTAATTGAATCAAATCTTTTATTATTATTTTTACCCATTACCCATTTATTATGCTTTTATTTTAAATTTATTCTGGGATCTAAAATTACATATAAAATATCTGTGATGGCATTAAATATAATATAAAATAAAGCTAAAAGAATCGTGATAGCTTTGACAACAGGAAAATCCGAATTATTTATAGCATCTAAAATTATACTTCCCAATCCTGGTATCCCAAAAAAACTTTCTATAAGTAGAGCGCCCAAAATCAAAAAAGGAATTTGAATTATCAAATTTGTGATTATAGGTATCATCGCATTTTTAAGAACATGTTTAAAAAGGATAGTAGTTTCAGATAACCCTTTAGCTCTAGCTGTCCTAACATAATCTTGATAAAGTTCATCTAAAATTATTGTTCTATAAAAACGAATATCAGGACCTACACTTAAAACAACCCAAATTATACAAGGTAAAATTATATATGGAATAAAATAAGGAAATCCATATTCATAACCTTCAATTGGAAAAAGGCCAAATTTATATGCTAATATCCATTGACCAAATAATATATATGACAAAGCTGAAATACTCATCATAATAATACAAATGAAAATCAAACTTTTATCTACCCATTTTCCTCTAAAAAAAGCTGCAATCATTGATATTATTATAGAAAATCCACTTGAAATAATAAAAGAAGGTAAAGAAAGAGTTAATGATACTTTTGATCCATTTTTTATCATATCAGATATTAATTGTTTTGTAGCCCATGATCTTCCAAAATCTAAAGTAAATGCAGATTTAAGTATGTCAAAATATTGGAAATACCAAGCTCTATCTAAACCTAAATGTTGTCTAAGGTCAGACATTTGTTTTGCAGTAGCATGTTTTCCAAGTAATATTATTGTTGGATCTCCTGCTACAACATTAAACATGATGAATATTAAGAAAGATACTCCGATGAATATTGGAATTGCATAAAAGATTCTTTTGATTATATAAGTATAAACATTCATTATTTCAAGAATTTTTTCTAATTATAATTAAAATATTATAAAAAAGATAGATATATTAAATAGGAATATTATTAATAAGTTAATTTTAATTATCTAACATCAACAAATTTTTCATTTCCAAATACAAAAGGCGTATATAAATAATTCTTAATATTGTTCTTTTTAATAATATAATGAGTAGTATGAAAAAGAAAAATTACAGGTACTTGATCACCAATAATATGATTTAGTTTTTTGAAAGCACTATTTTTTTCTTTCATATCATATAAAGGCATAGCTTCTTCATATAATTTATTATATTCTTTATTATTAAAGTTTGTATAATTAGGTCCAGGAGCTTTATTAGGACCATAAAAAGTATCAAGAAAAGGTTTTCCGCTACTATAGTCTGCATACCATTCCATTTTAAACATCATACATTTATTGGTATTTATTTTTTTTACAATTCCTGGCCATGTATTTGTTATTATTTTTATTTCAATTCCAATATCTTTCATACATTTTTTTAAGAATTCAGCTTTTTGTCGATCTCTTGTACTTGTGCCAGTATCTATTGTTATAATTGGAACTTTCTTATTTTCATATCCAGCTTTTTTTAAATATTCTTTAGCTTTATCTAAATTATATTCACAAAATTCATTTTTATATTGGGAATCATAACCCGATAATCCTGGAGGTACTAAAGATTGAGCATTTTTATCAATTTTTGTAAAGAATATATTTTTATAAGTTTCTCTATCAAATGCTAAACTCATTGCTTTTCTAAGATTTATATTGTCTTTAAATAGAGGATGTAAATTATTAAAACAAAAAAAGTTAGTACTTTTACCAATAGAAATTAATAAGCTATAACCTTTTGTTTTATATTCTTCTTTTAAATCATTAGATGCTTCATTAAGCATATTTTTCAAATTGCTAAAACAAGTTAAATTTAGGTAATCTAATTCTCTATTTTTAAATTTTAACCACTTTGGTGATTTTTCTATAATTATTTTAGTAATAATTTTATCTGCAAAAGGGATTTTCTTTCCTCCATATTCTTCAATCATTTTCTGATATTTTGAAGATCCATGTTTTGGAAAATAATCATCTCTATATTCTTTATTTTTATAATAAACTATTTCATTGCTTTGGGGATTATAATCTTTAATTATAAATGGTCCTGTTCCAATAGGATGGATAGCTAGATCTTCTTTATAATTTTGATGAGCAATTTTTGAGATTATTGAATATCCAGGAAGAACCAATATATTTAAAAATTCAGGAAAAGGACTAGTTAATCTAATTCTAAAAGTATATTTATCTAAAACTTCTAAACCTTCAATATTTTCTTCATAATCAGCATCTTCTATTTTATATTTTTCTCTCCAAGCATCTAATCCTTTTATTTTATTTTGAATAAAACCATAAGAATTACTTATTGTTTTAACATCAGCCATTCTTTTAAAAGTATAAATAACATCTTTTGCTTGAAGTTCTCTTTGTTCATCATTTTCAAAACAATCATCTTTATGAAAAATTATCCCTTTTTTAAGTTTAAATGTATAAGTAAGTCTATCATCTGATATTTCTGGCATTTCTTCTAATAAAGAAGGCTTTAATTTAAATGGTCTTTCAAGGTATTCATATTCTAATAATGTATCATATATTTTAGCTATTTCTTTAGCACAATAAGTATCATTAGATCTTGTAGGATCAAGAGTGTTTATTTTAGCAGAAACTACATCTCTTAATATTTTTTCTTTTTTTAAAATATCTTTGGCTTTTTTTTGTTTAAAAAACATTACTATTCCAATTGATAGTATCAAACCAATTAATAAGCCTATAAAATTTCTCATTTCAATTTTTTAAATGGTTAGAAAAATAATCTAATAAAAAAGCTCTAATATTTCGAGTAAAATGAAATATCTATAAAAAACATTATTGTTATATATTTGAAGTATCTTAATTTATATAACTCAAGTTGCACAGTAAAATATATCTTGTCATGTTGAGTCCCTGCGAAACATCTGTTTTTAAAAGAAAAAGACCTCTTTAAAGAAATTAGATCCTTCACTCCGTTCTGGATGACAATGGTTTTTTCTTAATTTTTTATATAGCACAATTTGAGTTATATACATAAATTGATACTCATACTCAATGATCTAAGTTTATATTATGTTCTATTATAGATTAAAATTTAATATCAAATAATTCATATTTATTTTGATTCTTCAAATTTCACCTTTATATCAGAATCTATATTCATATATTGAACTAAATCATAATTAAATGAAGTCCATATATATGAAACCCATGACTGGCATAAAACTAAATGATTTTTGTGGTTTAAAAAAATCATTGGAACCATATCACCCAATAACCTATTCATTTCTTCATATATAATAGTTCTTTGTTCAGAATCATCCATAGAAGATATTTTTGTATACATTTCATCAAATTTTTCATTTTGAAATCTTATATTATTTTGACCATTTGGAGGTTTATTAGGACCATAAGATAATTGTAAAATATTTTCAGCATCAGGAAAATCCAACTTCCAATTTATATCGAATAACATACAATCACTTTTATACATTTTATTCAAAAGCTCTGGAAATAAATTAGTTCTTACTTCAATATTTATTCCAATTTGCTTCATACATTGTTTAAAGAAAACAGCTTGTTGTCTATATTCACTATCAGATCTAGTATCTAAAGTGATTGTTGGAAGACCTTTGCCTTCTGGATAACCAGCTTCTTCTAAAAGTTGTTTAGCTCTTTCAATATCATAAGCACAATATGGATTTATATATTTCTTTTCATAGCCAGCTGTTCCTGGAGGTATTATTGATTGAGCTACTATTGCTGTTGCATTAAAAAATAACTCATTAAATTTTTTGCTATCAAAAGCTAATGAAATTGCTCTTCTCAATTTAATATTATTTTTGAATAACTTGTTATCTAGATTAAATCCTATATAAGAAGTACTAGTTTCATTATTCTTAAATAAATAAATTCCTTTTTTATCTAATTCTGGAATTAATTTTCTGTTACTTATTATTGTAGATGTAACATTATCATTTGTAATATCAATTGCATCTAAATCACCATTTTTAAATTTAAGCATTCTTGTAGAAGGCTCTGTAATGATATGAAAAACAACTTTTTCTACTAATGGAAGTTTTTTTCCTAAGCAATTTTTAAATTTACTTTTTAAATCTTCTGATATCTCATTTGGGAATCTCACATCTCTAAATGTAGGATTTTTGTGATAAATTACTTTATTCAATTGAGGATTAAATCCATCCATCTGATAAGGTCCTGTTCCAACAGGATTATTGCCAAACTCTTCTCCATAATATTTTTGAGCTTCTTTTGGAACAATAACATAATATGGAGTAGCTAAAGCTTGATAGAATTGAGGAAAAGGTTTTGTTAAAGTTATTTTGATAGTATAGTCATCTATAACTTCTAATCCTTCAATTTTTTCATTATAATCACTTTTCTTTTTTTTATTTTGTCTTTCTTTCCATTGATTTAAACCTTTTATTTTACCATCTATTAACCAAAAGTTTTTTCCATGTAAATGAGGATCAGCATTTCTCAAAATAGAATAACGAACATCATTTGCATTCAGTTCTCTACCTTTTCCTTGAGAAAAGCATTTATTATCTTGAAATTTTATTCCCTTTTTTATTTTTATGGTATAAGAATTACCTTCATGAATAGGCATTTCAGCAGCTAAACGAGGTTCTATTTTAAAACCTTCTTTAAAGGGATTATATTTAAATAAACCTTCATAAACAGTACAAATATGCAAAGCTGAGTGTCTATCATCAGAAAGAATAGGATCTAAAGTTTTAATTTTATGGATAGAAACTAAATTTAAAGTGGGAATTTCTGTTTTTTTCTTTTTCTTTAAAAAGTAAATAGTAGTACCTATTATTAAAAAAATAGAGACTAAAAGTAATAGTAATTTTTTAAACATAATTATATAATTTAAATTATTATTTTTTTTAAAAAAGCTAATTTGTAAAATTGCAAATATAATTAATTCAATACTAAAGAATATAATTAATAATGGCAAAACTATTAATTGAAATATACTAAAACTATACTACTCGTATATGAAGATGCGGAAAAAGATCATTGAACGTTATGGTAAAAACAAGAAAAAGATCTCTTTTTTTTACAATTTTGTTCTTTGAATTTACGCATATGATAAATTATAT
>PJEL010001943.1_pt1 | contig 19725 bp, 25 predicted proteins | sample 1853271 | NCBI WGS metagenome assembly PJEL01 (sample SAMN08108733, study PRJNA415343) | Invertebrate metagenome, whole genome shotgun sequencing project. | host: Globobulimina | place: Sweden: Gullmar Fjord | collected 2015-08
TTACAGATGCGGGAGCTCAGATAACAGCTAGATTGGATGATTTGCAATTAAGGCTAGATAACAAGTTTTTAACTGAAGAGCAGAGAATAGGCTTAATGAATGAGAGAAAAGACTTACAGCTAGACTATCAGAGATTAGCAGGTGCTCAAGGGGCAGCAACAGCAGCTGGAACTGCTTCTAATCAAGCATTAGCAGGATTAATAGGTGGAGCTGGCGAAACAATAGCTGGAGGTATTGCAGCAAGTGATTTGTACAGAGGGAATCAAGAAATAGATGTTACTGACACTACTATTGACACTACTAATACAGGAAGTAATATAGATACACAAGACTTAGCAGGCACCTCTACTAATGTAGGTATGGCGGATGGATCTGGACCGGCTGCGATGGGGTCTTCTAATGTAAGTGGATTACAAACACCTGCTTTTACCATATCTTCAGGGGATTTAAAATTGAAAGCTTTAAACGAGTTAGACCCCTCAGTGATGCAGAATTACAAACTAATTCAAAAAAACCAACCCGAAATGACTATTGACGAATTCGTTAATATGGAGGCTTTGAGACTGAACGTTGATTTAAACAATATTTAAATGGCAAAAGGAATTATAGAATACGCAGGGTATAGGGCACCTAGAACTACGAATTGGGATAAAGTCTTAGGAGAGGTTGGTGAGGATGTAACTGGGGCTGTAACAAAAAGAGAAAGACAAAGAGAAGAAGATTTTAACATTCAACAAGAGACTGAGTCTGCTATTAATGATTTTTCAACCGGAGTAAGTCAAGATTTTTCTGATTATGTATCAAGAGGTGTAGAAGCCAATAGAGATGTGATGATGAAGTATACTAAAATGCTTCGTAACAATGAAATAAATTCTACTCAGTATAAAAGATTAATGAACAGGGTTAACAGCGATTGGCAACAGTTTGGTCAGTTCTCTAAAGATTTTGAAACTAGGTTAGCTGACATGGAAACTAGAAGAAAAAACGGAGACTCATCAGTAATTGAAACCTGGAACGGAGAGAGAATAGCCAGTGCAGCAGACTTTAAGAACAAGCAATTAGTGCCTAATGCTAGTAGTGGAGGTTTGTATTCAGTTAGTTATGGTGCAGATGGTAAGCCAAAAAAGACTGAGATTATCCACATGAATGAGCTTAATAATTTTAGAGGCCAATTAGTAGATAAAGTAAACTTACAGGATCAAATTAAAACCATAACATCTAAAGCTGGAGATTTTAGATCAGTAATAGGTGAAGCTCCAATAAAAACTGCAGAAGGAATATCTCAAAAATTAGCTGAAATAGACCCTAAGATGGCCACTGAATATAACAATTTAATTGACGGTGTGTATAATTCTGTATTAACTGGGCCACCCAACAGGGTTGCTAGTGCTTTGGCTGATAACAGTTTAAATTCTAAAGGTCAAGAGTTTTTTGTGTATAAGGAAGGTGATTTAAAGAAGGGTGGTAAATTTGAAGGAAGAGATGCAGAAAATGGCATAAAGATGGTTCAAGAAACTGATGGTAGTTGGGGTGGTGAGCTAACAGAAAAACAAAAAGAATTACTTAAGAAAAAGTCAAAAGAAATAGCAGATGTTCAGTTAGGTTTTAAAGAAGCTTACATGGCTGAAGAAAGAGACTTTTTAGAAGAAACTAAAATAAAAGCTGCAGCTGACATTAAAAAGGCTAGAATTGCAGCTAGTGCAAAAAGCAAAGGAAAAGGTTTTGGTGAAACAGAAGAAGATCAAATAAAGATATATAGAAACACCAATGCCGTTGCCACAGGAGAAGAGGTTTCACTTTTAGATGGTCAAAAGTTTGGAGGATCTACTATTTCAAATTCTAGAGTTAGTGGAGATGGAAGGTTTATTTACTTTGATAAAATAGGTAGGGATGGAAAAGTCATAGAAGGCGCAGATGGACAAGGTCAAATTGAGATTGTTGGTGAAGACGGAGAAAGTAAAAACAGAACACAAATTGGAAAAATACTATTTTCTAAACAAAATGCCTTTGATGTTCAAGAAGCTTATAATAAAGGAAAAAAACTAGTTCCTGTTGAAGATCGTGAAGAAATAGAAAAAGTAGAAGCAGGAGAATTTAATAAACTAGACCAGTTTTATGGTGAGGAGAGAGAAGATAATAAGTCTAAAAGAACAGAGCTTGGTGATATCATGGTAAACACTTTCAGAACTAAAGATGACACGGAAACAAAAGGTGATGAGCAAGTATTTAAGAAAAGCGATGCTAGGTTTAGTTACTTAAAAGGTTTAATAGATGACCTGGGATATACTGATATAAATATAGATGATCTAGAAATTGTAGTTACAACTGATCCAGGTCCATTAAGTGAAGGAACCCAAAAATTAAGATATAAAGGAATAGAAACTGAAGATTTTGTATTAGATCCTAATGATAGTTTAAACACAGGTGACAGTGAGTTAAATGATGTTATAAGTAAAATATCTGATTTTCTTTACAAAGCTCAAACCGAAGGCGGTAAAAGCGCTACTACTATAAACATGGGTTAAAAATGAACGAGGAAATTCTTAATAATATATGGTCTCATCTAACAGAAAAAGGCTTAACTAAAAGTGATTTTGATACCTGGAAAACAAACGTATCTGGATCTAGTGATGTTCAAGCTAATATTCATGGCTATTTAGTAGATAGTAAATTAACATCTAGTGATTTTGACACTTGGACCACTAACACTGGTTTAAAAAAAAAAGAAGAAACAGAAGAAACGGAATTGGTTTCAGATTCTCAAGAGGAAGTTACGGAATCTACTACCGAAGTTCAAGATGGAGGTTCTTCGCAGGCATCAGTTTTAGAAGAAGAGACTAAGTATAAAACCCCACTAACCAGAGAAGAAAAAATAGCACTGCAAGGTAATAAGTTTGCCAAGCAGATGGAAAGAGAAGATAACTTTACTCAAGAGAGATTATTAGAACTACAAGGTGAAGAGCAACCAACTAAAGAAGCGCCAGCTCCTATACCAGGGGTGCCTACTACTAGTGCACCAGGAATAATAAAAGATCCAAGTATGCGTCCTGCCACAGAAGTAGAGCAAGAGGTGTTTACAGAATCCATAAGTAAAACAAACAAAGACACTGACTTAAAAAATATTCAAGAGACTACAATGAGGAAAGTAGTAGGAACAGATCCTCAAGGTGAAGTGATGAGTGTGAACAAGCCTGGTATAAGTAATACTGAAGCTCGTACTATTCAAGAGAATAAAGTAACTGACTTTGCTAACCTATACATTAGCGATCCTTCCGATGTTGCTAAATCTGACCTGTATAAAAACAAAAGAAAAATACAAAACCAAATAAAAGATGTTGACTTAGAAATGAGAAGTCTTCTTCAATTTAAAGTTGGTGATAAAATAATTCCTGTTAAAGTAGAAGAGTTAAGAGGTGAAGATAAAAAAAGTTACGAAAAACTACAGTCAAAAAAAGAAGAGTTAAACGAAGATCTAAGTAAAGCAACTGCTGAGTGGTCCATGACTAGTAACCCATACCTAGATGAAAAGCAGATTTACGATCCGTTTACTGGTAAGTATATAGATAAAATAAATGCTCCTGGAGCAGTAGTAGAGTACGTTAAAAACGTAGATGCGCAAGCTAAGAAAATGTCTGAAACCACTGCTGAAGAGGATTTGTTAAGTCTTAGAAGTGACCTATATTACGATATACTAAACTTAAGTAAGCAGGTAAAAAGAAATGTAAAGGACGTAGCTGAAGAGAGAACTCTATTAGGTAAAGCTGCTCAAGGAATGGCTAGTATAGCTAAGATGGATGACCCAGCTTATCAGTCTGTGTTTGATCAAGTGCAGAACTTTCCAGGTGAAAAAGACAACACTTTCAAAGCAAGGATACCATTTGTAATGAGTGAGCACCCTTTTGCTAAACAGCTCAATGAAAAACTAAGACAATTTGATGCAGTCAATAGAGCTGTAGAATTAAATAGATTTACTCCAGAAGCAAAGGATAAGCCATTTATAGATATATCTGCTATGGAAAAAGGTTTCATAGGAACGATACTTGGTGATGAATATTCTAAAAACCCTGACATAGCTTTTGATCCTATTAGCGAAGGAAAAGAAAACTACAGAGTTAAAATAACTCAAGCTAAACCACTAGTAACAGCTCTAAAAGAAGGCGGTTTTACAGGAGACCAAATAGATAAATTAGAAAAAGCATCTGAACTTACATTTGGAGAGGAAGCAAAAGAACTAAGTGGAAACATATTAGGAATGGCATCCGAACTTCAAACAGGTGGTGCATTAGTAAGGGTAGCTAAACTACCTAAAGTATTAGATTTCGCTAGAATATTAACAACTCAAAATTACGGTAAACTTGCGGGAGGAGCTGTTAACTTACTTGGAAGCGGAACTTTAGAAGCAACTAAGTTTGGTTTAACAGGAGCTATATTAGACAAGCAAGAAGAGTACGATCCAGCTTTGGGGCTTGCTTTTGGAACTTTGAATCCGTTATCTACTGTAGGTGGAAATATAATTAGTAAATTACCTGGGGCTAAAGTTGTAGACGATGTATTAAAGAAAAGTATACCTGGATATAATACTGCTAAATTTACAGCAGGAAAAGCAGGTCAAGCCGCATCGGCAACTGGTATTGTATATGCAGCTGAAATGTTTGATAAGGTTTTACTTAAGGGAGAAGATGCCGGAATAGCTTATGATGAAGTAGTATATGGAAAAACTCCTCAAGACCCAGAAGGTGAAGACCCATTAAGAAAAGCTGCTAAACTTTGGTCGGTTATGTTTGCCGGTGGTTTGGCTGGTGGTGGTAATAAAACATTCTTTGATGCATTAGGAGAAGATATATTAAAAAGTAAACCAAGGACAACAGATTTGGCATGGGTAAAATCACAAGCCCCTAAGCCGCCGGAGGGTGAAGCTTACACAGAAATGATGCTTATTGATAATGGCATTAAAGCGGTAGCTGAAAAAGGAACTCCTGCACAAAAAACTAAGCTGACTAAAATAATACAGGATGTCGAATATAATAAAGAGATTGAAGGTGTTAAAAATCAGATAGAAGATTACAAAGCGGAAGCTAAAAGAGCAGAAGGAATTAATAGTGTTATAAAAAAATCTACTATAGATGCAAAAACAAAAACCGGTGCAAAGCCTGAAGATATTGTTGTAACCCCTAAAGAAATAAAGGATGTGGGTGAGGCTCCTCAATCACAACTAAAACAAATAAGTTCTGTCATAGAAAACCAAGTAAAGAGCGGAAACTTATCTCCTTCTGAGGGTCAAGAAGTTACTAATAAAATTACAGAGATTAAAAATAGTTTCGATAAAGTAGGGGTAGAGAATAACACTACTAAGTCTGAGATAGTAGCCAAACAGAATCAACTAAAAAAGTTAAATAAAGAGGCAGAGGGTATAGAAGAGTTAACCCCTAGAAGCCCGGCAGTACAAAAAAGATTAGATGATAAAAAAAGCGAAGCTGTTAAGGTAGAAAAACAAATAAATGACCTAGCTAATCAACCTGAATCTAACGCTGATTTTTTTAGCGATCTAGCCACTAACCCTAAGAGGAGAGTTGAAACTATATATAATGACCAATGGAGAAAAGAAAACCCTAAGCTATCTGAAGAATTCATTAATAAATTAGGAGAAGTTGGTAATAGTAATCAAGCTTTAGTAGAGTTGTCTAAGGAATACGAAACTAAAGAAGTAGATGAGGTTGAAACAATTAAAGACTCTCAGATACCCTTAAGTAAAGATATTTACACCATTAGAACAGAGCCAGGTGAAGGTGTTAGAACTGTGGAAGTAACTGTTAAAAAGGATGGGAGCAGGACAGTAGAACAAAAAGTAGATGGTGTAACAGCGGCAGGTAGTCAAAACATACCAGCCAAAAACACCGTTTCTAATATGGATTTTGTCAGCCTTTCTTTTGGAGAGGTAATCAAAACTCCAGAGACATTACCAATGGAAAAGGTTATGAATCCTAAAATGAGGGATAAATTAACTAAGAAACAAAAACAAGATTTAGGAATAAGCGAAGAGGTTAGTTTGGAAGAGGCTCCAAAGCCTGTAGAGGACGTGACTATTAAAATTGATGAAGGATTAAAAGTGTTAGAGGGTCAAACTGAACTCACCCCTGAGCTAACAGAAAAAGTATTTGAAGCAGTAGGTGAAGAAAACTCTCAGCCTTTAAGTGAAAGCTTAAGTAAAATAAAAACAGTTGAAGAAGTTAAAGAAGTATTAATTAAACAGAAACAAGATGCCGTTCAAAAGCCAAGCACAAAAGAAGTGGATGTACGCCAACAAGCCAAAGATGGCGGAGCAGTGGCAAAAGGAGACAAAGTCGAAGTCACTACCGAAGAAGTTAAAAAAGAAAAAGTCGAAGCCAAAGAAGAGGTAATAAAAGAACCTAGAAGACCTGCTCAACCTAGAAAGCCTAGTGAAAGAAAAGTTGAAGCCTCTGAATATTATAATGAATTAAGCAAGAAAGGTGTAAAGCCTAAACAAGTAATTGCTGAGATGTACAAGAAGTATCCACCTTCAGTAGTTAAAGATGTACTTAATAAAGCAGGTATTGTTTCAGTGTCCACTATAAAAAATCAAAGTGAACTAAGACAGGTAGCTAAAGACCTATTAGATAATGCTAGAGTAGCTAAAGGTGTTCTTAAGTTAAATAAAGAAACTGTAAATAAAATAGCTGATAAAATAAACGAAATACAAAAAGAAGTTAAAAAATATCTACCATCATTTCAAATAAAAAGCAGTACTGTAAAACAAATACTAAAGAAACCAGCTACACTTGACTTAACAATAGACAAGGCAGAAGAACTAGTAGCTGAGGTTTCAGATATAATAGAAAGAGTAGGAAAAGAACCTATTATTAAATACATAAATAAAACTATTAAGAGTGTAACTAAGCCATCTAAAAAGAAACCTTCAATGTCTCCAGAAGCTCAAGTAGCTTTGTTTGAAGTTGCAGAAATGCTAGATGGTTTGAACTTAAAAGACATGAGCTTTGATCAGCTTAAAAATATATCTGAAAACATATCCAATATAGAAAGTAAAGGTAAAGCTGATAAAACGTTATATGATAAAACAAAGAGGATAGCTAAAACAAAGAGACAAGGAACTATAGCTACAGGTCTTTATAAAGATTCTAAATCAAAGGAATTAAACACATTAAAAGAAATAGAAGATTACTTAAGTACTGGAGAAAGACTAGTGGTATTAGACAACAACTTAATAACTTCTTCAACTCTTAAGCAGTTTATCTCTGACAACCCATCTATACCAATGACAGGCGCTAAAGGTTATGAGACTATTACTATGCAAAGAGCTAAGAGGTCTAATCCTCCTACAGTAGTCAAAAAAGCAGTTTCCTGGTTTGATCCAACTAAAAGTAATGCCAACATCGTTACTCAGTTAAAAAGAATAGCCAAAGGATCTCCTGAAATAAAAGAAACTACCGATGCTTTAATAAATGAAATAACTGAAAACATACCCCTTAGAATGGAAGAGGGTAGAAAAGAATTAAAAAAATTATCAGATAAAGTTTTAACAGATTCATTTGGTAGTCTTAAAAAAGCAAAGAAGGTCTTAAATAAAACTGTAGAAGGAATGTTTTTGGTTGCGGATGCTCCAATGACAAATGGTGTTGTTGCAGATTTAGCAGCTGTTCAAAAGGTTTACAAAGAAGACGCTATTGCTTTAAGAGAAAGAGCTAGTAAACAAACAAATGAAAAAGCTAAAAAAGATTTACTTAAAAGAGCAGATGAATTTGATAAAATATTAGAGAAATCTGATATAAATGCTAAAGCCTTAGATGAGCACGTAAAAAACACACCAGGGTTACAAGAGTTTGTAGATAATAGCTTAAAGTTTTATGAGGAGATGTCTAAGAGATTTGAACCTTTAGCAATGGAAGTCACTGGCAAACCTTTTAATAGAAGTAATTACTACCCTATGTTTAGGAGTGATAAAGCCACAGATAAAAAATATGAGCAATCTAGTATAGAAGAATTAGAGAATCCACAAACTCCGTTCTATAATAGAAGCGCTATGACAGACAGACTTAAAGTAAGAACAGATAATGTAAGCGCAGTTAAAACAGATGTGGACGCAAGAATGAAAATGCTAGATTACATAGAAAATATGCTTCATGCAGAAAACTTTATTCCTGTTTCTAAAACTACTAATGAATTATTTGGTCCAAATTTAAGAGGAAAAATATATGACAAGATAGGACCTGCTAATTTTAAATTCACACAGCAAAATCTAGATGCAATAATAGATCCTAAAAACAGCAACCCAACTGATATAGCTTTAGACGCTATAAATAAGTTTAACAGACTAGGTATTGCTATACGTTTAGGGGGTAGTGTTAAAAACGTGGTAAAACAAATAACTTCTTTTGCTCACTACGGATACGCAGGATTGAAAGATAACTTAACTGTTGCTGAAATATGGGAAGCTGGATTAGAAACACCTTTTAACTCTGAGTATCGAAAATTAGCGATGAATATATTGACTAGTGATTTTGTTAAAAATAGAATTAAAAAAAGTGATATTGATCCAGAATTAAAAACAAAAGCAATTAGTGCGCTAAGTGGAACTGGAGAGAAAGCATGGAAATGGTATCAAAATGTAGCGTTGTCTCCAATTATTGCTGGTGATATAGCAGGTGTTATTACTGGCGGAATACCTTTTGCCGTAGCCAAGTATAGAAAAGTAAAAACCACACCTAAAGGACAGTTTGATAAAAAAGCAGCTAGAGAAGCGTACAAAAGATTTTCTGCAGAATCTACTTTGTCACAACAATCGGGAGCTCAGTTTACTTTAACACCGTTACAAAGAACTAAAATGGGTAGGATTTTCAACACTTATAGAACTGCTCAGACACAAGCTTTTAATAAATCTATGCAAGGTTGGATTGACATGACTGATAAGTCTAATGATTTTAATCAAAAAAGAAAAGGATTTTTTCAATGGCAATATTTTTCAAGAGCTGCAGCTGGATTTAGCGCCATAAGTAGTGGTTTATTTGCTAGTTACGTTCTATTAAAATTAGACAATGACTATGAAAAAGAAGAAGAAATACCTCAAGATGTTTACGAAACCATTGTTGGTACAGCAGAAGGGTATATTCAAGGCTTTGGACTTCAGTCTTATTTACCTTTAATGATGACTAACTACGCAATGGGCAGACCTGTTGCCGATTGGACTTTACCTCCTGCGGTAAAAGAATCTACAAGATTTATTGATGCAGCAGTGACCTTGGGTGATTTAGGATTTTCAGATAAAACTTACGATGAGTTAAGTGATTCAGAAAAAAAGAAGCTGACATTTGTATTGAATAACTATAAAAAAATAGTGGAAAGATTTAATGAAGAAGGTGGTGAGGGTATATTAAAAGAACTTATGAGTGAATCAGAAAACTATTCAAACCCTTCATTTGAATCAATAATAAATGGACAACCCTTTAAAAGAAATAAAGGCAAAAAAGTTAAAGACGATAAAAAAGAGAAAAAAACCTCCAAATCTATGAAGATGGGCTTTTCGGGGAGAGGATTTAAATAAAGTTAATAGTGGCTTTCAGCGTGGCATCTGGAACACAGCACAACACACTTATCCATTTCTTTTTTAATCTTTTCAATAGCCATTCCCCTATGTACGCCATTGCTAACTTCAAATAACTTATTGTTCTCGTGATGATGAAACTGTAGTGCCTGAGTCTTAAAAGATTTGTGAGTCTTCTTAGAATATCCACAACCAGAGCACTCCATCTTTGACTTTATGTCTTTTAACCAATCCCTATTGAAGTATCTTCGGTGAGCTTTAACACCCTCATAACACTTCTTGCACTTCCTTCTATAGTACTTCTTACCGTTCTTTACACCAGCAGAGTAGTAGTCCGTAGAGGGCTTTGCCTCTTTACACACCACACACTCTTTGCTGTTCACACTCATACTTTAATAGAGGAACTTACTTCTTTTAGCTTTTCAATTAGAGAGTCGATGTTTCCTTGAGCAGTTTCGTACTCCTCATCCATCAAAGATTCGTAGATATCATCCGTTAGTTCGTTAATCTCCTTCATGACAAAATTGACATGATTTACTTTATGGAAATGAACGCCTAACTTATTCATACTAAATCTTAACTAAAGAATCTACATCTACCTTAAACAACTTTTCACTTGCTTCTTCATTGTAAGAAACTAATGCATAAGTAGGTGTAAGGCTTTTAATATAGACTCTTTTTCCATTGTGGGTTAGTCTTCGTTTCATTAGGTCATAGTCAATACCTTCGTCAAATGTAATAAAATTTCTGTAACTATCCATTAATTCTGTTTTAAATAAACATCAATTTCACTTTTAGATAAATCTTCCCACTTGTAAGTAGGCAAAGAACCGTAGTCTTCCTCATTGGTAGAGTAGGGCTCTGTCTTAGACCCGAGATTTGTTGGTATAGGTTTGTATTTTTCAGGATCCCACTTAGTAAAAAACTGTCTAACCATGTTGACTGATAGGTATAATTTATTTGCTATCTTAGGAATAGGTGTTCCTTCTTGAGCTAATAATATTATGTTCCTACGGTGGTAGTCTGTTAATTTAATTTTTGTTATTCTCTTTTCCATTATACTATTTCTCTTATTCTCTCTTGATCTAAAGTTATTCTTCGGTTGTCTAATATTAAATCTAAATACCTGTCCGAGTCTATTACCTTATAATCATCTACAATATAATCAAAATCTTTAGATTCACTAGCTTTTTCGAAATAAATTTCTAAATAAAATACTTCTCCTCGTTTATTAAACACATGACCTAAACTTACATCTGTGTCAATGTTGTTGTTTACTCTTTCCATTACATATATAATATCATCCCAAGCCACATGTGTTTCGTGGTCCGCTTCAATGTTGTCAATGAAGTCAAAGGTTATCATTATGTGTTTAGGATCCTTGGCCGTTGTATATTTCTGTATTGCATCCATGTTGTTTTAGTTCTTGTAAACGATATTCTTGTAGTCTTGATAACTTACCCTTCGGAGTCTTCACTTCTGAAAATAAAACATCCGAACCTGGTGGTATAGCTATCAAATCAGGAATACCGTTCTTGTTAGTTTTTATTAATTTAATTACGTAGAAGCCCTGGCTTTCTAACTCTTTAATTCTCTTTGCTTGTATCTGTTGTTCTGTCATTAACTATTGTCACTTTTTAATTTGTCTTTTAATCTTCTAGCTTCTTTAACATCTATTTGAACATGCCTAGTTAGTTTGGTGCCTGGATTACTATTTGCCCAGAGAGTGTGAGCCTCTTCCATTTCTTTAACAACTGTATCTCGTGCTTCCGTTAGTGACTTGTTCTTTTCCGTTAGTGACTTGTTCTTTGATCTGAGTTGTTTAATACTTTTTCTCTGACTTTCCACCATTTTTTTGATATCATTAAAGTCGTAAATTATTGATTCCTTTTGATCGTCAAACTCCTTTTGTTTTTTTTGAGCCTCATCTCTAAATGATTTTTGAATCTTATCAACTTCATTTCTTCTTAAATGTAATTCTTCTAATAATGAAGAGTACTTATACTGCAGTTCTAATACGAACTCGGTGTCTATTTTAAATTTACTTTTATTCATTTTATTTTATTTTATTTTTTCCACTTGTTACGACCAACCAGCATACCAATGATACCGTAGTTGGCTATATCTATAAATGTATCTTCTTGGCTTTCACCAGGAACATAGTTCTTACCACTGACTACTAAGTTTCTTAACCTACTTATTTTATCAGTTAGTCTTATTGCTAATCCAGTTAGCGAAAACTTTTTATCATTATCATTCTTAAGATCACCACCCAATGCGATGTTACTCAAGCCATAATCCATTTGCTTTCTCGCAAACAACTCATACATCTCTTGCTGTATGTTTTTAAATTCCTGAGATAATTCAGGATACTCTCGTTCAAATGTTTCTATATCTGTCATGTTTTTAAAATCTATATGTTATACCTACTGCTATAAATAAACTACCCGATGCTATCGCAAAAGTATTAGGGTTCATTCCTAGCTGTTGCTTGTTCCAGAGCATGCTTGTTGTTCCTGCAGTCATCAAACTTAGACCACCTATTATTGCTATCTTTTTCATTTTGTTTTGTTTTTATAATTTAAGTAAGCTCCTTCAATATTAAATCCGCATCCACATTTTTTATGATCACCCTCAAAGTAATTAACATACTCCTCTCTTGGTATACAGTACCAGTTGTTATTATAAGGGTTGAAGTGGTATATTAAGTTAAACTGTTCCATAATCCTTTTTAAAATGTCTTAGTGTATAATCTTTCTTATTGTTAACTGCTTTATATATTTTACTTTCAATACCGTTCTTTGAAAACACCCAGTATATTTTATTATACAATCTATCTTTAGTAGTCATACGATCACGACTCTGCCAATAACTAGTAGCACTAAAATCAATATTGTAATATACTAAATACTTTGCTTTCCTCAACGATATTCCTTCACGACCACTAACAATTTGCAACGCAATACTCTTTCGGGTGTTATTAAATTCATCTAAATCTGTAGTAATATCATCACCATAAACTTCTTTCAAAGCTTTTAACTCAGCCGTGAACTTATAAAATATTCCTATCTTCTCATACTTAAACCTCTTCTTAATAAACTTAGCCTTACTGTAATCTAATACCACGCTTTTCTTTGATTCAAATATAACAGTGCCGGAAGATATTTGATGTAGCTTTTGCATTAACTTAACCCCTGTATCAGCTAACACAACTTCATCAGAACCTTGTAGCACCTTATCTCTTTGTAGTCTATTACATAAGTCATAGGTCCTGTCTTCCATATCTACTTGTAATATCTCTTCATCAATAACAGATTTAAATCCTGCCTCCTTCTGTGTAAATGCAATTGTATACGGCTTCATAGATTCAATTACTTTGTTTTTATGGGCCCCTGAATAATCTGTAGCTACTCTAAATCCATAGTGCAACTGTTTCTTTTTGACGTAGTCATTAGCCCAAGCATAGAAGTTCTTGTACTGACTAAATGGATTGCCTTGACAACCATATACCTGATGATACATCTGTGAGAAGCTCTCTGGTGTTGGCGTACCGGACATCAATATTAATTTAGACTTCCAGGTATTTAAATCAGCTTTTAATCTTTTCGCTCTTGATGATGGCTTAGGAAAAGCACCCAGCGAGTGAGACTCATCAGCAATAACTACATCAGGTGAAAAGCCTAAGTTGATCTTATGCGAGCTCTCGTAATTAATAACCTGCAGTTCAAACGATGGATTCAACATCTTATAGTCGTGCTCAATACTAGATATAGCTTTCTTCTTGGTTAGAAACAAAACTCTCTCTGCTCCTATAACATCACACACCCCTAAAGATGTAAGTGTTTTTCCTGTCCTAACCTCCATTGATAAATAAAGTAGGCCATACTTTTTTAGTATCACTGATCCCTTGCCAATGATATCAAGTTGATAATCTCTAAATTCCATTTTATTCTGTGTGTTGGTCTCGCTTCATTGCTTCTAACAAAGCTTGACATTTCTCGTACTCTTCTTCTTCTTCGTAGTGTTCTATTAATAACTCATAAACTCCTTCATTAAAGGATGGGTAGCCCTCACTAGGGTCAAATAAAAACATAGGTATTCTGTTCTCGTCATCTAATATATCTTCTATGTTTCTTTTCTTGACTAGTATTTGATAAGTGTTGTCTATTATTTGATTTAAGTGATCATAAAAATATTTCTCTTCTATTCCCATAGTTTAGGTTGAGTTATTGGTTCCTTAAATATAAAATAAACACCTGTATTGTCTCTACCTTGTTCAGCTTCACCACCGGTTAAATGCTTACAAGCTATCCTCATCCATTTGTTCCACTTACTGTGAGATAACTTACTGTAGTCAGGGTTTTGCAATGTAAATTCTATCCTAACCGAGTTACTGTTTATCTTTTGATCAAACGGAAACAGTGTTTTGTTTTCATGTATAAAGGTAACGAATTCTCTACTAGTAGATGCTTCAAACTTTCTGTTCTTTAAATTCTTGAACGGAGCTGATATCAAACCTTTAGATAAATATAACTGCAAACACTTAATCATATAGTTGTCAAACGCACACCATTCATCTTCATTCCATTGTGAAAAAAACAACTTACCAAAATCATCCTGTGGTGTAAACGCTTTAGAATAGTGAGCATAAAACTCTAGCTCCCACTTACGCCTCTCATAAGAGTTTCCACTTCCTTGAATAGCATAGTTAGTAGTAATAACTACCTTAGGAGAGTTGTCAAACGGTATTTTAATAGCATCTTTGTTTTTCTTTTCCAATGTAATACCTTCAGTAATGATACTGAATAACCTCTCAAACTCAAAACCTTTTCTAACATCGTCAAATGTTAGTATCTGAGTGTCTACAGAAACCAACTGGTAAGCAAAGGACCTTTCAAAGAAAAAAGATTTACCATCTATAGTGACATTCTTCTTTAGTTGAGACACCCCTTGCACAAACAATCCTTTACCAGTTCCGCCTTCAGGCTCTTCTGAATCATTCTCATCATGTATTATAATAGCTGGGCAATAACCTGCATTCTTATGACCTTGTAATAAAAAACCTATAGTACTCTCTACCGAGCTTTTTCTTACATCATCTCCTTCGCTTATGTTAGATATAAACTTAGAAAAGTCACAGTACGTGTCGTCACAGTGTTCAAAGTTTCTGTCTATTACTTGGTCCTTCCAAACAAAACCATTTAAAGAATCGTATTCTATCTTCTCTATATTATTTTCTTCAATTTTTAAAGCTACATTTTTAAAGTACAAATAAGATACGGTCTCATTATCCTCCATAAAGAATATGTCCTTATAAGACAGTAGAGATAAAAAATCATCCTTAAAGTATTTAGTTCTCTCAGCAAAGTGATTATAAATTGACAGATCCTCTAGTGACTCTAGGTAGTTTAGTATGTAGTCTTTTATCAAATCATCTGTAGTGTTGTCTATAATGTTTGACTTAATTACAATAAATATGTAGTTGTTGCTACCGTCAGGAGTATACTTATAAAACCCATGAGTTTCTAAAAACTGCTTGAACTTATATGGGATTATAGTTACCTTGCCCTTTTCTGATTTTACCCAGAAGTCTGAACTTTCTGAATTCTCTTCTTCTTTCCTGATAACCTGATCTATCGTATCGCCCTCGTACCCTTGGTCCTTGAGTAGAGAGCGAATCTCCTTTTTTGGCACACCAGTTTTTAGTTTAGTTTTTACTTGGTCGATAGCATCTGTATCCTCAAAGAACCTTGTGTTAAAGTTGGATAAATTCGCATAAGCACTGCTAATTGTAGTATTCATCTCATTAAAAGAAAATCCATCAGTAACATACTCACCCATTACATAAGAAGCAAAACTTTTATCTATACCAAAATCATTCAGTGCCGATGCTAGTATATATATATTATTATTTCTTTGACCCTCTACCATGCCGTACTTGTTTTCCCACCACTTTTTTAATCTGTCTACTATTACATCCTGTTTAGTAAGTACTAGTGTGGGGGTGTGGTTTTGGTAGTCGTGTTGTTCGTGGTTGACCACTTCCATGCTTTCATAAATCACACTGTCTTGATTAAAATATATTTTACTGTCGTAACTCTCATAACATACTCTTGAAATGTTTTTACAAGCAATATCAAACTCTTTACAGTTGTAGTAATCTTGCAAGGACATAAAGTATTTTACGTGGTTTTCAATTTCTGCAGGGATTTTAACGAGCACCTTTAGTCCGTTACCACTAGGGGATATAAACACACTATGAGTGTGAACATCGTTCTTTAGTTCTTCCTTCTTATTAAGAAGTTCTTTCTTTGTTTCAAATCCATCAAAGTCTAAACATATAATACCACTGTGCTTAAGTATGGACTTGTCTTTTCTTTCGCTAAACTCTCCACTAAAACATATAGCCGGAAGTAATTGCTTAATCTTGTTTCTTTCTTCTTTGTCTTTCTCGTTTCTAATTCTTTCTATTAGTTCCTTTGACTTGCCATCTTTTATTCTCCTTAAGATGAAACCTATGTCTCTATAGAAAGGAACAGAAGTGTCTTTGACACTCTTAAATATTGTCACTTTCATTCGCTCTTGATTTAAAATAAGAGAGGTGTATGAACCGCACATATATCGGTGTGGACTTCACAGTAGCCACCACCTCTCTTTGTTGTTAACTAAACTTTAAAATGGTAAATCCTCAGTTGCTGGAGCAGCTGCTTTCTTAGGAGCATCTTGTTTCTCTGCTACTGCAATAGTTCCATCTGTCCAAACTACCTTTCCGTTTCCAACATAGTTTCTTTTCTTACCAGCATCCTTTTCTTCTTTGGATATAGTTTCATAAGTTCCTACGTTATTTCCGTACTTGCTCTCGTTGTCTACAACGGTAGTTATCTGTAAAAATTTACCGTCTTTTAATCTTGACTTATCTACTTTAGTTAAATCAATGTAATGGTTTATTATTGAAGCCATATATTTGTTTTTGTTTTTATTGGTTTATAATTGTTCTACGTGATAATATTGATTGATGTCTTCAGGAGCTCCCTGTATAAAGAACTTCTCATACACTTCAATCGCTTTGAATACTTTTTGTTTTCCGTATTCGAGAAATGTTTCCGAGCATTCAAACAGCCCAGTCTTGTAAGTGTTTTTTTCTACTACTATAAATACCATAGGCCTATTAAAAAACTGACCATACAACCAAGCTTGGCTGTCGTAGTTATATCTACGTGCTGAATATTTAAAGTCATCAATATTAGTAGTGGTTTTAAGATCTATGATAGCATCAGCTGAAACAATATCTGCTTTACCCTTCCATAAGTGACCACCCACTTCTTTAATAGCAGGTACCTCAAACTGATTTCCAGCTTTGTACATCATATCATAGAAGTCTAGATTCATTCGAACAGACTTAGCCATATTAGATAACATCTCCACTTCTTTAGTTAGTAAAGCCTGCTTACCTAATTCTTTGTACGCTTTAGTAGTTCTAGTAGAGGCATCTATTATATCAAAGTCACTAAGCTTTTGCGGCTCTAGTAAATCCGTATGGAAATACCTGCCCAATAACATAGCTATCGTTGGTTTATTAATACCACTTCTAAAGTCCTTAGGATTATTAAGTAAAGAGCCAATGTCTGAGTTCGATAAGTACTGTCTACCAAAATCACCATAATAAAATTCATCTTCTCTTAACTTTTCTATCTCCTTAGAATACTTTTTTTGTATCTCATCCAATATCATGTCTTAATGAATTTAGATAATTCGTCAACTACTACTGGGTCAATCTTATACTTCTGAGATAACACCTTAACAATGCCAGGCATACCTAAGTCTCTGTTGTCAATCATCCAAGCTATTACCTTCTTCCAATTGTCATCTTCAATCTCTAGATTAATTAACTTAGGTTTCTTTACTACTGGAGTAGTGTCCATTAGGTCTTCACCTGCATACACAGACAAACCTAAACCATGTAAGGCTAAAGCTTTAACTGTTGATCTTTGTATAGAGGTGTTGACATCGAAGCTAGTAATGTTCTCTAAGTGTATAGACTTTGGCCTACCTGATGTATTCATAATAGGTAAGTAGTCAATGTACTCAACTCCATCAATAGTTACTCCTACTTTTACCCACGCTGTTTTACCATCGCTGAAGTAGTTCATACCATCTTCTGTCTCGTATACTGTTCTTGTTAATTTAGGATATAGTTTCTTAGCATAAGCCCAGGCATGTGCCCAACTTAAATAAGATAATTGTCCCTTTCTTTCTACTTTCGCTGAAACATTGACAGCAGAAAGCTTATCAAACGCTGATTTTTTCGTTTGTGTTGCCATAATTTATATATTTATTTGTTATTGATTTACAGGATTCCAACTCTCCACGTACTTAGCTAAGTCTGGATCCTGCTTGATTTTCTTCTCGGTCTCTTTAATACCATAGATTATAGTAGAGTTTGTAGTTTCAAACCCCATTGCCTTCATACATCTTACAATAGAAGATAATCTATAGGAATTAATTTTTGCTAAGTAGTATATTAAGTATCTTGCTGAAGTGACATGATTGTCCTTCGTCTTGTTAAATAGTTCGTCTGGATGAGTTCTTGTTGTCTTGCATACATCTGCTACTATTTCATCGAATATATCGTAGTTTAACATAATTTGATTGTATTTTATTTGATTTTCTGTAGGTGGGTAATAAACCTCTGCCCACATGTCTTTCGTTCTCGTCATTTAATTTAATAATTCTTCAAAACTACTATAATTTTACTTTAATCCAAATATTTTTCTAATATTTTTTCCTAATTCTTGGTCATTGGATATGTCTATAGTTAGTTTATGTATTTCGTTAATTAATTGTATACTTCCTATGGCTATTTGTTTTTCAGAAGAAGTCCCATAGTTTAACTTTTCATGGCTTGTGTGCATGATTTCATTGATCTTTTTGTTAACTTTATCTGTTTGGACTATATTTTCTTGGACATAACCATAAGTTTTTTCTTGTCTGTATTCGTTTAGTGATCTTTCTTTTTTCATTCTTAAAGTTTTAATACCTTCCCTCGTCCACACCTTCTCTAGGCACCCATGCCAAGATGAGTGTGAACAAGTTCCGGCTACTGCAATGTAATAAATTATTCTCTTGATTCATTAATATTATTCACTGTATTTGTTAAGTCATACAATATTGCAAAGGTCTCATCTATAGTTATCTTCGATGTGTCTACTTTTAATTCAGTAAGTAATTTTTTTAGTAATGTTATTTTTCTAGCGTATTCCATTTATTAATTATTTGCTCGTTAGTACTGTCGTCTATATAATATGTGTATCCATTAATCTCAATGTATATCACGTTCTCTGAAGGTATATCTATTCGCATAACTTATCATCTTTATACTCGTCATATTTCCTGTCTTCATCTTCGTACTCCTCTTCTTCTTCGTCTTCAAACCTTTCTATCAGTTCTTCTATCAAGTCCAGATCTTCTATCAGATCCTCACTTACATATATTTCTATAGGTGTTTTATCTTGAATGTACTCATCACACAACCTATCTATTAGATCATCTGTGTATATAAATACATTTTCTTCTTCTACTATTCTACCAACACCCTCCTCTTTTAGTATGTATAAATCGTAGCCATCTGCTGACTCCGAGCTGTACATTGTTAAGTCTGGGTGTTCATAGTTGTCGGTGACTGTTATAAAGTCTGCTATTGTTTTTCTCATTTTATTTAATTTTAGTTTAACATTCTCTTGGTTCTGTGTGTTCTCCACACTCGGTGCATATATCTGTCCATTTGATTTCTGCACCACAACATTCTGATTCTTCCATTATAAGTGTTTTAAGTGTTCGTTATACTTTAGTAACCAATGTCTTTTTAGTTGACTTATGTCTCCTTTGTGTATGGCATCCATACAAATTTCAGATCTAAGTTCGGTTACTCTTTTTTCGACATATCTTTTATGTCTTAGACACTTGGCTTTGTTTCTAAAATATTTCATTTGTTTCTTCTTTTATTTTGTTGTCTGCGTAATCACATGCGTTATCTCCTAATATGGTGAAGTGTGACTCTACATAATCTGCGTATAATCTGTACCATTTTAACTCCTTGTTGAGGCGGTCTATTCTTTTTTTATGTGTTGATATCATTTTAATTTAATTTAAGT
>PJEL010001944.1_pt1 | contig 19712 bp, 15 predicted proteins | sample 1853271 | NCBI WGS metagenome assembly PJEL01 (sample SAMN08108733, study PRJNA415343) | Invertebrate metagenome, whole genome shotgun sequencing project. | host: Globobulimina | place: Sweden: Gullmar Fjord | collected 2015-08
CCTCAAGGTTATTTTTTTCATCCTCATCACGTTTACGTTTTGTTATGTCACGCGATACGACATGGAGAACCTCCTTGTCGCCGTAAGGAATAGCAGTAAGAAGAACTTCCACGGGAAAAATCTCGCCGTCCGCCCGCTTGTGATCCCATTCAAAACGGTTACTGCCTTTAGAAAAAGCTATAGACATCATTTCATTTGCCTTTTCAAAGGACATTCTGCCGTCAAGTTGTTTTTCAGGGGATAACTCGGATGGATGAGTTTGCAACAATTTCTCCTTGTTAGGATAACGAAGCATTTTAACGGTTGCCTCATTGCAATCGGTAAACTTGTCACCTTCAATTAATAGAATCGCATCAGTGGACCTTTCAAAAAGCACCCGGTATTTTTCTTCGGATTCCTCTAAAGCCATTGTTGTTCTTTTTTGTTCGATTTCCTTATCTGTTAAGCGGTCAATTAATTTGTTAAATTCCTTTGCCAAAGTACCAACTTCATCATTAGCAACTTTTTCATTATAAGATATAAGTATGCCGGTGAGTTCAATCGAACTTACATGATGTGTTAGGGAGGCTATCGGGTTGGCTATGTATTTTTGAAGCAAAAAAAACAAAACGGCTATTATGCATATACCTACTACAAAAATGGAAAGCATAAAATTTCTTATTGCCAGTTTACCTTGCTTGGTAATATGACGCGGCAAATTAGCCTTTAATAGCAATAGGGGATCTCCTAATATGTTGGGTACGATAGTATAGGCAGCCAATAAATCAGTAGATTCAGATGATATGAACAAGTTGTCTGTGCTTGACTCGATTTGTTTGATCATATTTGATATTTCGACATTTATGGGACCGTTTCTGAGTGACCATAAATCAATATCAACAAAAGTCTGTTTGCTTATTCTATCAATCATGTTCTGATTAAGTAACCTTCCCATGATTAAAATTCCACGACTGGGCCCTTCTTCGTTACTAGTCAATATTTCATTGATTGATATAATCATTGGGCCCTTGTCAGTTGACAAAAGACCAGAAAATGATTTCCCGGACATTTCACCACTCATTAAAAAATGTCCGGCTGGCAAATTATCCAGGGGTAATTCATTAATTACAACAGACTGCTCCTCTTCTAAATCAACTGTGTCCCCTGCAAGATATTCTCCTTTAATGTTGTAAATAAGAAGTACATTAAGGTTTGTAGTATAGTAGACATCATCGACCAGGTTTGATTCGATATAACCCTGATTCCTGTCCTCGGCGAATTCATACGTATCATCCCAAACGGCCCAGTCATAGCAAAGGTTGTTAAGAACAGAAACTTCCCTGTTGATTGTGGCCAAAGCTCTATCAATATTTTTATGAGCATCATCTTGCTCCAGTTTCTCAAAACTGGGATAAATAGTATTTTTTTGAATGCCATATCCCAGAATCGAAGACAGACAGACAACAGAAAAAACAATCAAAACAATTTTATATTTCAGGTTCATGTGGTTCTCTTATGTACATAGATTTGGCACATTACAATTAATGCAGCATTTCCTGAACCGTTGACAAAAAAACTGTCGTATCAAACGGTTTTTGAAATACTTTCTGGGCCCCAAGACATGATGCCAGTTCCAGGAAATCAACATCATTAACATTGCCTCCCCCTGACATGGCAATAATTTTCACATCCGGGTAATTATCGCATATCTCCATTATTGTGCCAATGCCGTCTTCTTCCGGCATGAAAATATCCGTAACCACCAAGTCAACATTCTCCCGTTGCAAAAACTCCAGGCCCTCTCTGCCGTTAGGAGCATCATAGACAACATAACCCTGATTCTTTTGTAATATTTTGCATAACAACCGCCGCAGTTGTACATCATCATCAATTACCAATACACGCGCCATTGCTTATCCTATATGAAGTGATCCAAATAACCTGTTAACGTTAATGTGGCAAAGCCCGAACAGTCTCATGCGAAGAAGCCAGCATGGCGGGTTGATCCTTCAAAGTAAAACTCGCCAGCATATCCTTTAATTTTGCGGCATGATGAAATAATTCAGCTGAGGCCGCAGCACTCTCTTCGGCATTGGAGGTGTTCTGCTGGGTTATCTGCTCAATTTGGGTGAGGCCGTTATTAACCTGGGCAATCCCTTCAGCCTGGTCTCTTGAGGCGGCGGCTATCTCTCCTATTAGGCCTGTAACTTTAGACACACTATTAACTATTTCCTGCAAAGCTTCTGCAGTCTGATTGGCTATTGCTGTACCGTTCGAGGTTTTCTCAACCGAGCCTTCAATCAGCTCGGCTGTTTCCCTGGCGGCCTGGGCGCTTCTTGCTGCCAGGTTTCTCACCTCTTCAGCTACCACAGCAAACCCCCTACCATGCTTGCCTGCCCGTGCCGCTTCAACTGCAGCATTTAAGGCCAGCAGGTTTATCTGAAAAGCAATCTCATCTATTACTTTATTGATCTTAGAGATATTCTGGCCGGCCATATTAATCTCCTCCATGGCGGCAACCATTTCCTGCATTTGCTTATTGCCTTTATTGGCTGCAACATGGGCCTGCTCAGCAAGTTGATTTGCCAAACCGGCATTTTCAGCGTTGGTGCTGGTCGTTGATCCCAACTCAGTCATTGAACTGGAAATCTCTTCAAGTGAACTGGCCTGTTCCGTAGCACCCTGGGAAACAGATTGGCTACTGTCCGATACCAGGTTGGAGCCGGAATCCATTTTCAGCGAACTCTGGCTTATCTGGTCAATAAGCTGATGGAGATTGTCATTCATCGTTGCCAGCGCTTTGCCAAGCATATCCCGCTCCGAAGCCAAAGGGACCTCCCGGGTGAGGTCACCACTTGCTATGGCATTGGCCAGTTTTGCCTTTTCTTCCAAGCCGTCGGCCATCTCATCAAGTGCCTTGGCCAGACGGCCTATTTCATCATTTGATGCCATTTTCAACCTTTTGGAAAGGTCTCCCTTGCGGATGGCATCGGCCAGTTCCACTGCCCTCTGGATCGGATTCATGATTATGCGGGATATCATTAGGGTAATGCAAACAGCAAAAACAACTGCAATAAGTCCGAGAACATATTGCATAACTTTACGGCCTGCCACCAAATCATTGCTGGCCTGCATGTCTGCCAAGGCATTTTCCTTGGTCTGTTCAGCCGAAGCTACAAGATCACTTTCCAATTGACTTAAATGGCTGAAAACCCGGCTGGAAATCTCCTTCATGCTCTGCTCGGTTTGGCCCATTTTCATTTTAGCCAGCTGCATGTTAATTTGGGCCTTTTCCATATTCCCTTGAGCTCCAAGCATTATGCCCTTGGTGATCAACATTTTATTTATTAAGTCATCCAACTGGTCCAGCACAAGAGATACATTTACTACTGCCTCACTTTCAGGCAACTCGGCGAGTCCCTCTCGAGCATTACCCAACAAGGTGCCAACTTCCAGGAGATAATAATCAACCCGGGCTGTATCATCGGTCAGCAGTCCATCCTTTACCATGGCATCAAGCTCGACCCCAAAACCCTGAATGCTCAAAGACGTGATAACACTGGCCATTGATTCCTGCACCATATCCTCAATTGCCTGCAAATCACGTGCAATTGACTTAGCAGCTTTATCTTTCTTAATTTCGGAAACAGCGTCTCCGATGGCTATTACTGCCTCAAACTGAGCATCATCAGCAATACCGCTGGTCAACATTTTCAGGTTGGTCAATACATCCTGGCCCTGTTTCTGGGTTTGGTTCAATTCAAGCTGTAGTTCAGAAAACTTATTTTGCGCGCCTGTCATACTTTCCTGAAATGCTGTATGTTCCTCTTCAGCCTGGATCTGGTCTGCCTTTTGCCTAATAAAGGTTTCAAACAGTACTTTTTCTTCACCGGCTAACCCAGCTATAGTATTACGAGATGCTTCAAGTTCCCCGTTGTTCTGGCTGGCACCAATTATGGCAATCAGGTCGCGTAATTGTGCCGCCTGTTTGGTCTGATTGTTCTGAGCCTCAATATTTTCATTAATTGATGCAGTCGTTGCTGCAAGATTTTCCTGAATACTTCCCAGGGAGCTAATACCCACAATCACAGCAATAACTGTGAGCAGGGCGATAAGTGAATATGAGGCCAGTAAACGAAATTGTAGAGAAATATCTGCAAAACGTTTCATGGAGTTACCCCTCAAGTGGTTGTATTTTCCCATCCTTGATAATTGTTAGAAAAACTTCATCCATTCCCTGGTGGTCTGTAGGACCAAAATTCAGCGTTACGCCACCAAGGTCAAAAGTGCCTTTTTTCTGCAATGCTTTTATGAAGCTTTCCCGCGTCAATTCACCATCCACAGCTTTTGCCACTTCGACAAACAGCTTCCCTGCCATGTAACCTTCCAGAATCACAAAACCATGAGTAGCGTGTTTCTCTTTTCCCTGTTTCATCAAAGTCTCATGGAGTTCATCGACCAGCGGTACACTTTTGTCCCATGGGAACGACACAACCTGAGAAATGATGCTGCCTTCGCCATCTGCTCCCAGTTCTTCCTGAAGCGCCTTGGTTCCGACAAAAGAGATATTGGCAAAAATAGTTTTTTTCATACCCACTTTCTTTGCCAGTTTAATGAACTCGGCACAGGGTTTGTAAGCGCCCACCATGATCACTGCGTCCGGATCGGCTTTACGAATCTTCAGTAAACCATTTTTCACTGCTGTCGTATTCCTTTCGTAAGTGCCTGTTGCCGCCAGTTTCATGCCTCGCTTTTCAAGCGCTATCTTAATGCCGCTTAAACCTGCCTGGCCATAACCGTCATTCTGGTAGAAAACTGCAATTTTCTTAAGCTTCTTGTTATCAACCAGGTAGGCCGCCAGCTTTTCCATTTCCTGGTAATAGCTGCCCCGCACATTAATTACATATTTTTTGAATGGATTTCTAAGAAACTCCGCCCCGGTAAAGGGAGCAAAAAATGGCACCTTGGCTTCCTCGGCCAAGGGCACGACCGCCTTCGAAGTCGGGGTCCCGACTTCGCCGATAAGCAGGAACACCTTGTCTTTTTCAATGAGTTGACGGGTATTCTTGATTGCCCTGTCCGGCTCATAACCGTCATCTAAACTGATCAGCTTTATTGTTCGGCCATTAACACCACCTTCAGCATTTACCTTGGCAAAATAGGCTGCCAGGCCGTCACGCATTCCTGTTCCCAGAGCCTTGGCAGGACCACCCAGGGCAGCTGACTGCCCCAATAAAATCTGGTTGTCCGTGACTCCGTCTTCAGCATTAACTACGCTTGAGCACATCAACACAAACCCCACACAAAACATTAATCTCGTAAACAGTTTCATAGTCTTTACCTCCATCTTTTGTTTAATTGCTTCTTTCCACAACTTAATCAAGCTGCCTCCTCACTGAGCTGTTCCAACTCCTCATCAAAGAGCAGCTTGTCGATGTTCAGTATTATTTTCACATCATCACCAATTTTACCGATGCCCTGGAAAAAATTCCGGCCGGCGCCGCCTAGAGATCTTGGCGGAGGATCGATCTGGGATTCAGAAATAACTGCCACTTCCCTGACCTCGTCAACCACCATCCCGATATTTGAATCGCTCATCTGAATCACAATAATGCAGCTGCGGTCGTCATAGTCACGCAATGGCAGTTTAAAGCGCTGCCGTACATCAATTATCGGGATGACTTTGCCGCGCAGGTTAATCACCCCCCTGACAAAATCAGGCAGGTCCGGCACCTCGGTTATTTTCTGGATGCCGACGATCTCCCTCACATAACGGATATCAATGCCATACTCCACTTCAGCCATCTGGAAGGTCAGGTACTTGTCCTTCTGGCTATCTTCCTCATCATAGGGATCGGCATCTTCATAAACATTTATTTCTGCAGTGTTCATATTTCCCTCATCAGTTGCTGTTTCTTTGGTTGGCTACATCCGGATATCTTATTAAGAACAGCTATTACATCTGACATATCATTGTCCCGGTAACTGATATATCTTGGCAGTAAGGTATGGGCCATGGCAATTGTGTCGCTATCCCTGTCAGACAGGACGAGGATGATTTTGATGTTAAGGAGAACACTTTTCATGGCTAGAAACTCATTAAGTTCCTTTTGAAAAGTAATGAACAGCACAACAACATCAGGATTCTTGCCAGGCATATGGAATGGTCTGGCAAATTCCTCTATGTTTTGAAATGCATGCAGCTCAACCTCAGGCAGCTTGCTGACAAGTTCCTGCTGCATCCGTTTGCCATCTTCACTGGCTTTGCCTGTATACAAAAATATTTTCATGCCCCCACACAATTTGATGTGTACCACTTTCATGAAAGTGATATAGGCTTAACATGAGCACATTCTATGCCAATAATTATTTAACATTGATTATTACTATTATTTCAAATAATTATACTGTATGCCTTGAAGATGGTTTCAATGTTAGACAAGATGATTTGATAAAAAAAGGAACATATGTTCAAAAAAATGAACATATGTTCCTTAAATTGTAACTTCAGGTGTTTTTTTACTTATCTGAAGACCAGCCCAGCCTGGAAACGTCATGTTTTTTCATGAGATTATACAAGTGGGTACGACTTAAACCTGAAATGCGACAGGCTTCCTTGATATGACCCTTGGTTTGGAACATCAGGTCCTGCAGGTATTCTTTTTCCGGGCCCTTTAAAACCGACTCCCGAAACTCCTTGTAATTATGAGACAAACCAGAAACTGGTTCTGTGGCCAGCTGATTTAATCGACCGGTTATTTTATCCTCAAAGACAACCGATGACCTGGCGACTTCAATACGTATATTATCTGGCAGGTGTTTAAAAAAAAGAATGGGTTCGGTGCCAGCTACACTGATTGCACCATCGAGTGCATTTACCAATTCCCGCACATTGCCCGGCCACTGATAGATGGTGAGGGCATCCAAAAAATCGGCTGCAAAGCCTTTGGGCTCCAGTTTATATCGCCGGCAGATCTGATTAGCATGGAAGATTGCCAGATCCCTGATATCATCGATCCGTTCCCTGAGCGGTGGAATTTCCAGAGCCATAGAGCGCAGCCGGTACAGAAGGTCTTTTCTGAACTCCCCATTCAGCACCATCTGTTCCAAATCTCTGTTGGTAGCGACTATCAGCCTAAAATCACTTATCATTTCTTCTTTGCCGCCGACAGGGCGATATTTTTTCTCCTGCAGTACCCTAAGAAAGTTTTTTTGCAGAGAAAGACCGAGTTCACCGATCTCATCCAGAAAAAGTGTTCCACCGTCTGCCTGCTTGATCAATCCCTCTTCTGGTTTATCCGCACCGGTAAATGCCCCTTTTACATAACCGAACAGTGAACTCTCCACCAGGGTTTCCGGCATAGCGGCACAATCCACAACCACCAGATTGCCCCCGGCACGGGAACTGTTTTCATGGATTGCCCTGGCAAATAATTCTTTACCCGTACCTGTTTCACCGGTAAGCAGTACATTGGCATCACCTCTGGCAGCCTGGGCCAGTATGTCAAAACAGCCCCTTATCTGACGGCTGTTGCCAATAATACCTTCCAGCTGCAAAGGTGCTGACTGTTGACGGGATTGTTTGACGCTGGCGCGGTACTGCAAGGCACGGTCAAGATGCAGTTTAATGGTATTAAAATCGAGCGGCTTGGAAAGATAATCCCAGGCACCGTTCCTGATAGCCAATTCAGCACCATCGGGATGACCGGCACCGGTCATGATTATTACTTCGGGTGGGAGTTCAAAATCTCTTATCTCAGGCAGAAACTTCAGCCCGTCGCCATCCGGCATCTGCACATCCAGCAGAACTATGTCAAAAATGCCGGAATGCACCTCCTTCATCCCTTCTGCCAGAGTCAGGGCGCAAGTGGCGTTATAGCCTAACTGCTTAGTCATCTTACCAAGCAACATGCACAGAGCCTGGTCATCATCAATGATCAGTACATTTGCCACACAGTTTCCCCATTAATGTTTTAAACCGGCAACAGTCTTGGATCAGGACTATCTGCAATGTAAAATTGTGTATTTAACTTGATTCCCACAACCTGCTTTGCCCTAATATTTGCCAAATTCAGAGTCATCCAGGTTAATTGTCTGGTTGTAATCCACCTGTTCTTCTTGTTCGTTGCATCGGCAACCGGCGGTAGAGAGTCCGGCAGCTGCTCCTCAAATTCATCATAGCCGCCGCTGACATCCTTATACAGCCTGGCTCCCTCATCAGTGTGGCACTTGGAACAGCGGGTCCGCACATCGGTCTCACTATCACCTGCATAATTGTGCTCATTAATGGAGTTGGTATGGATTTCACTGAAACAAACATAATCTGCACCTGATACTGATTAATTATGATCGCTTAGTCGATCACTCGGGTCGCTTTACTGATAAGGTCTGCCGGCACCTCAAGCCCTAGGGACTTGGCCAGCTTGACATTGATAATGATATTGATCTGCTCGGGGTCGCGTGGCGGGATATCTCTTGGCTTCACTCCACCCAGGACCTTGCGGGCCATATCCGCCACATTTTTACCCTGTTCCTGCGGAGAGGCGGAAATCGTCAGCACCACCAGGTCTTCGGCGCCCTCGATCATGGCGGCTGTCGGGATCTTAAGCTCATTGGCCTTTTCGACAATTTTTGGCAAATGAGGCATACACATACCGGCACTGCAGGCTGTTAAGATCACTGCATCGCAGGTTGACATCTTTTCCGTATAGCCGTCATTGGAGATGTTCAGCAAACTGGTTTTAAACTTCAGCCTCTTCTCAAATTTCTTCACTTCCCTGGCCTGCAGGATGGAATCCTTCTCGGTCTTGTTGAAAACGATGCCAACCCTGGAAAACTCAGTTAATTTACGTAAACTCTTGAGCAGGGAGCGAATCGACACGGTGGAACTGATACCGGTGGCATTCTTGCCTGATATATGCAAGCTCTTAGGGCTGTATACGCCGCCATAGACGATGGGTATCCTGGATTCCTCCTTCATGGTGATCAGGGTGGCCGGCATCCCATAAGTAATGATCAGCTCAGATCCGAAGGCCTTAAGTTTTCTGGCGGCATTGGTCCAGGACATGGGATTGGGTACCGGTGTCTGTACAATAATCTCAATACCTTTTTCTTCAATAACCGGCGCCAGTTCCTTCAGCATAGCTGCATGGATTGCCTGGTAATAGGGTATATTGCCGGTCATGATGACGCCCACGGTCTTCGCCTGTACCGGGCTGCCGGCAATCACCAGGAACGCTGCCAAAAGAGAGAAACAGCAATATGTCAAAAGGAGTCTTCTCACAATTGAATTACCATCTCTTTGATGCATTTATTGACATGATGTGCGCCTCACCATCTTCAACGCTGTCATAGATATTGTCCGATTTATCATCCAGGTCGCCGTAGCGGTAATCAAGCCCCATGCTCAAACCGTTTTCAAAGGAGTATTCGCCACCCAGGTGGAGGATAAAATCACGCCGGTCAAGTTCTGAAAAAGAAGCAATGGATACTGGCTCCAGAAGGTCGTTCTGATTTGGATCAAAGTCACCCTCGCTCTTTGTATAGGTTATATCGCCCGTCAGATACAGTTTCTCTGAAAAACGATAATGTGCGGCAATAGTAAAGACATGGGCCTTTTCTTCCATGGCTACGTTCTTATCCACCACCGGGTCGCCGGCCAGGTTGTCATACAGCAGATCCTGCTCGACCTTATAGCGCATATATCCATAACTGGAACTCAGGGTCAGGTCCCTGGCAGGCTGGAAGGTACCGATCGCCCGGAAATTATCCAGGTCTACGTCCCTGCCCCAGGGATCCCCGCTATCTGCAAAGCTGAGATGATCCCTGTCCTGCCGGTCAAGGTTATAGCTGAACAGAAAATTGGCTTTGGGGTGCGGGATCCAGGTCAGGGCCGCCCGACCGGAGTTGGCATCCTCAGGCTCAGTGTTATAAGCCGGATCATCGACATTCTTATACTGGTATTTGAGATTGAACAGCAAGGTGCGGTGCAGGCGGGAATCTGCCTGCAGGGAGATTCTATTGGTCCTGGTCTTTGGTTCAACGTTCCATTTTTCGGCACTGGTCCGGTCAATCTCTTTATAGTTATACTTGGCCCGGAAGGTCAGCCCCTTTTTCGGCCTGTACCTGCCTGTGACAGTAACCGTGTCAGTATTGGAGGATATCGGCTTTTTGACATCATATTCAAAGGAGTTGGCCGGGTTGGAAACGTCAGTGACCGTGACTGTTGAAGGGCTGTGCCGGTCAAGGTCACGGTGCGCATAGCGGACCGAAAACGCCAGGCTGGAATAAGGGTTCCAGGTCACAGCGCCCTGGCCGATCGTTGTTTCCGAATCAGCACCGCTTTCGTTGTTGTCCCGGTCATCATGGAAAAAACTGGCTGAAGCGACCCACTTGCCGGTGTAGGAGGTATGGATCTTAATGGAATCACCCGAGCCTTCCGTCTCCGGGATCAGGCTGTGCTGATACACACCGGCCGGCCTGAAGCCGCTTGGTGTATACCCATCTTCGAAAACCGGATCATCGTCAACATCAAACCGTTTTTCCGTGTGGGCGTAATCCACTTCAATCATGCCAAGATGAGCGTTGGCGCCGACCTTATAAATCCTGGTTGTCCAGTCAACATCCCTCTTCTGCGACGCACGCTGCATGTTGTTGAAAAAACCGGAGCCCAGGAGGTTACGTTGTTGCGTATCGCCATCCCTGGCCAGGTAAAAACCATCAAAGTAGGCATGCATCGGGAAAGTGGGTGCCTTGAATATGAAACGAAATTTTGTTTCACCAGCGGTCAACCCATACTCCCTGCCTGCATCCCGTACGTCAACACCGGGTGATGCAGTCAACGGGTCGTAATCATAGAGCTTGATATTATCCAGATTATGGTAAAAGGTGCTGTTCAGTATCCGGGCCAGGAAAAGATCGCCATATGCATAGCGCAGGTCAGCAAAATAATCCTTTTTGTTGAGATACTCGAAGTTCAGGTAAAACCTATTCGGGTAGTTAAACGCTCTGATCTCAGCACCGGCCATCACTGAATCGTCAAGGTATTCATATTCGAAAACCTCGGTGGAATCGTCGTGGTCAACAATCCGGTATCCGAGTGTCACAGATATTTCAGGTTCTATCTCAGGGAATTCATATGCATAATCCTTTTCAATATCAAGGCTTTCAAGCAGCATTTCCAACTCATCATCCTGCTCTTCGGCCAAGGCCGGCTGACAAATACCTATAACCAGAAAAAACAACCCAAAGACGAGAACTACTCTTTTCATGACCTGCCCCATGATCTTTATTGGGTGAACCTCCCCTTGCCGCTGGCAGAAGGTATATCCGTACCGTGAATCTGTGAATGACAATCAGTACAGCGGGTATAAAAGACGCCCTTGGTTTCTCCGGTTGCAGGATCACTGGATGTCCGGTGACCGGTGTGGCACTGCAGACAGAGATAGGGCTCACTTAAGTTCAGGAGATTATTGTTCACCGAGCCATGCTTGGTATGGCAGATGGTGCAGTCGTCAGTCATCAGGTCTGCATGGGCGAATACGTACGGACCTTCCACCTCGCCATGGCAATACACACAGGTCTCCCTGACGGTTTCCCGCCTGAGGAGATTGTCATTAATAGTGCCATGCGGCTCATGGCAGTCGGTGCAGAATATTTTGCCCTCCATGACCGGATGATGGCTGGGCAGCATAAACTCGGCCTCCTGTTCCCTGTGGCACTTAAAACACATGTCCGTGGTCTCCCTGGGACTGATGACCAGATCCGGTCCGACATGGACATTGTGGCAGGGGAAGCAGGAAACGTCGGCAATGGCATGGGCACCACTGTTCCAGTCGTGCAGCTTAAAGGTGGCATTGGCGGTGTGGCATTTCAGGCAGAGAAGCGACTGGGCCTGGGATGGCAGGTTCTTCAGGTCGATGAGGGTGTCGTAACGGCAGGCCGTCTTTTTGCCGGCCTTGGCGTCTGCCTCAACCATTTCCTTTGTCAGACCTGCGATGGCCAGGCTGCCGGGGCCATGGCAGGACTCACAGTCCACCAGGGGCAGATCCGAACCCTCTGAAATCTGGGCGCCCATGGTGCTGGCATCAAAATCAAGTTTTATTTTGTCGTGATAATGACAGGCGGCAAGGCAGTTTGCTGTGCCGACATAATCGGCATCAAGCCGACCCACCAGCATCCTTTCATATTCCGCGATCGGGATAATCGGCTCTGAGGATCGAATTGACTGGCAGCCAACGATGCCAAGAATGATTAACAGCAACAGCAGAGCAATCAGTTTAAAGGTTAAAAAGGTACGTTCCTCTTCAATCAGTCTGAGATATTTTCTCATAGCAGTACGGCTCCCACTTGTTATGGATGCTATGGTTTGCCCATCGGGCAGATCGGTTGTTCTAGAATTTTTGAATGAATCTCTTCAGCAACGCCACTTAAGAAATATTATCATAATGTGCGGCTAACTGCAAAAAATACTATAATTTTTCATCAATAAACAGATTTAAGAAACATTGCCCGGCCAAGCCGAATCGGTTTATGCGGTATGATTTCTGTACGGATTCAGGAGGAATGCACCCTGATATGCCAGGGCTCAAAACGGACCCCTGCCATATTATCATTAGGGTACCGGATACTAACGAAATCAAGCTGCTCCAGTTTTTTAAATACCTCAGTGGTGGTAAACCTGTCAGTAAAATTCATCGCTCCGTATCCCTTCTGACCAACGTCAAAGTCGGCTATACCGTGGAAAGAGTATCCTGGTGGGGCCAGGGATCGCGAGGCCAGGGAAAGATTCCCCTGGTTTTTGTTTGCTTTGTTCAGAAAAAGCATGAGCTGCTTGACGACACCGCGGACACCTGAGGTGAGGTACACTTTGCCCCCCACATGTTTTTTGACTTTTTCATACAGTGCCTGGGGTTCACCCTTATACAGATAATTGCCTGAACGGGGGATCTTAATAACCTCCCTTTTGTTGATAACAGCAGTGATGTTATCCAGCGGCTTGACGCCAAAAAAGCCATACACCGCGCTGTCCGAGTAAAATATTTGTTCCAGAAAATCAAGTTCCTCTTGGGTGAATCTTCCTACTTTTGAATAATTACGTGATAACTTGAGACCGTAGTCAAGGCTCAACAGGTGAAAATTACCATGACCAACCAGCCGTTGCAGGCGCTTAAGCCTTGATACCGTTGACCTGAGAAGCGTCAGACTATCTTTTCCCAGATATACGTCGTCTTCATGCACGCTGTCAAAATTGCGCATTTTATAGAGATAATCCTTAATGTGATCGTCAATTTCAGGCGTCGAGCTGGCAGGAGCCCTCTTGGCAAGAGCAGACAAAACAAAAGGATCGATACCACTGACAACAATCCCGGCTGTTATTGCTTTTAAAAAATCTCTTCGTTTCATGTATCCGGTCCAGCTCTGGACTTTTATTGTATTCCCTAAAACCAACGGTACTGTTTCTTTGCTTCAGCACCGGCCATTCTTCCAAAATCTTAATAATAGCAAGCAGTAATACGAATCACAAGAAAAATTGGCGTAAAACGAACCAAAACACAATTTAATCCACATAACTGACGAAATATTCAGGCTAGCGCTGACTCGTCACATATGGTAAGCTCGCGCCTCATTTTTGGAACACCTTTCAGAACACCCATCCTAATAAATAACTATTAAAATAGTATGAGCACTGAACCGAATAAAATTATTTACTCGATGATCGGGGTCAGCAAGTTTTACGATAAAAAACCGATCATAAAGGACATCAGCCTCTCTTATTTTTACGGGGCCAAGATAGGCGTACTGGGCCTGAACGGCTCCGGGAAAAGCACCCTGCTGCGGATTATGGCCGGCGTTGACAGTGAATTTAACGGCAAGACAACCATCTCTCCCGGCCTGACTGTTGGTTTTCTGGAACAGGAACCGTTACTGAATGAGACCAGGACCGTTCTGGAGATTGTCAAGCAGGGCGCCCGGGAACAGGTTGACCTGCTGGATGAGTTCAATAAGATCAACGAAAAGTTCAGCGAACCGCTCAATGATGATGAACTGAACACACTCATCGAACGGCAGGGCGAGGTGCAGGAGAAACTTGATACTTTGGATGCCTGGGATATTGAATCCCGGCTGGAGATGGCCATGGATGCCCTCCGCTGCCCGCCCGGTGACACATCGGTCAATGTTATATCCGGCGGCGAACGGCGGCGGGTAGCCCTCTGCCGACTCCTCCTGCAGAAACCGGATATCCTGCTCCTGGACGAACCGACCAACCACCTGGATGCGGAATCGGTTGCCTGGCTGGAACATCACCTGCAACAGTATGCCGGTACCATCATTGCTGTTACCCATGACCGTTATTTTCTCGACAATATAGCCGGTTGGATCCTGGAGCTTGACCGGGGACGCGGCATTCCCTGGAAGGGTAACTATTCCTCCTGGCTGGAACAAAAACAGAAACGGCTGCAACTGGAAGAAAAACATGAAACTGACCGGCAGAAAACCCTGCAGCACGAACTGGAATGGATAAACATGTCGCCCAAAGGCAGACGTGCCAAGGCCAAGGCCCGCATAACGTCCTATGAATCCCTGCTGAACCAGGAGGCGGAAAAAAGGGACCGCGAACAGGCGATTTACATACCACCGGGGCCCAGGCTTGGTAAGGTTGTTATTGAGGCGGACAATGTTGACAAGGCGTTCGGGGATAAGCTGCTGGTTGAAAATATGAACTTTAAGCTGCCGCCGGGCGGTATTGTCGGGGTGATCGGGCCTAATGGCGCCGGCAAAACCACCCTGTTCAAAATGATCACTGGGGAGGAATCCCCTACCAACGGCACTTTCCAGTTGGGAGAGAGGGTAAAACTGGCCTATGTGGACCAGGGCCGCGACGCCCTTGACCCGGAAAAATCAATCTGGCAGGTTATCGCCGATGACCAGGACACCATCATGCTGGGCGACCGGCAAATCAATTCCCGGGCCTATGTGGCACGCTTTAATTTCTCCGGCGGTGACCAGCAGAAAAAGGTCGGCCAGCTATCCGGCGGCGAGCGGAACAGGGTTCACCTGGCCCGCATGTTAAAGGAGGGCGCCAACGTGCTACTCCTGGATGAACCTACCAATGACCTTGATGTCAACACCCTGCGAGCTCTGGAAGAGGCACTCGACAACTTTGGCGGCTGTGCAGTGGTCATCAGCCATGACCGCTGGTTTCTTGACAGGATTGCCACCCATATCCTGGCCTTTGAGGGAGACAGCCGGGCAGAATGGTTTGAAGGGAACTACTCCGAATATGAAGCGGACCGCAAAAGGAGACTGGGTGATGCTGCCGAGCAACCGCACCGCATTAAATATCGCCAGTTAACCCGCGCCTGACCCGAATATATTTTCCAGCATGCCAATTTTTTGATTCTGGAGAAAGTATTTTTATTCTTTTCTGCTGCGGAGACCAACCGCTTTTCCCGTCATCGCGAGGGAGCCTAAGCGACTGCGGCGATCCCATGTAGGTCACCTCAGCCAAGAGATCGAAGTCTTCGCTATCTGCTGCGTCGGCCCGGCGGCCTCCTCGCAATGACGGAAGGGGGGGAGAGGCCTTCTCTTTTCCTGGCCGCGTCTGCTCTTTCCACGTCATCGCGAGGGAGCCTAAGCGACCGCGGCGATCCATTGCAGGTTGCGGCACAACAGCGAGTTTGCCGCGTCGGCCCGGCGGCCTCCTCGCAATGACAGAAGGGTAGAGGCCTTCCCTTTTCCTGGCCGCGTCTGCTCTTTCCACGTCATCGCGAGGGAGCCTAAGCGACCACGGCGATCCATTGCAGGTTACCTCAGCCAAAAGATCGAAGTCTTCGCTATCTGCTGCGTCCTGTCGGTCGCCTTATGCCGACGATGATGGTAGTGACATCTAACAAAAAAATACCATCAACAAAACTTTTTTTCTCCTCCATCGTATTCCTTTTATTCTGGAGAAATAAAAACACATAAACGCCTTGCCATTCGGCCAGCTCATACTTATGTTACAAACGGTTCTCTGATATATAATCTCAACTAACAATTTATCACATTGAAATGATAATAACGGTAAAGGAAAATAAAATGAAAAAGGCAGTACTTCTTGTAATCTCTTCAGTATTATTGACATTTCTAGCAATCCAGGTAGTTCCTGCTGCACAGCAGCAATTCCCCGGTCTGGAGTCAAGCACCCCTCTTTTTAAGACAGTAACACCCATTGAAGCCAAACAGATGATTGACAGCCGCGACAACCTGTTGCTGGTGGATGTACGCGGCGTCGATGAATTATCAGAAGGTTATATAGAAGGTTCCACTTTGATACCGCTCTGGGACATCCTCAAAGGTACCCAAAGGCCGCCGACAAATAAGCCGATCCTGCTTATCTGTGCAGTGGGCGGACGCAGCCTGGCACTTGGAAAACTGATGTCAAAAAACGGCTGGCCGGAGATATACAACTTGAAAGGCGGCATCTCGGCCTGGAAAGAGGCCAAGCTGCCCCTGAAGTACTAGTTTAAGGGCTAAAGGGGCCAAGGTTTCCAAAAGAGAATTAAGTAAGTATCTAAAGGTATCAAGTTGCTCTGCCTTTTGTAAATTAGGTACGCATTGGCCATTATTATTCACTACTCATTCAAAAATAGTAATTCAAACCGATTCCTGCCAGAAGACCATCAATATCGTATTTGCCGTTATAGGCAACTGTGCCATTAGCATCACCACCTGTGTAAGGTTGGCTGTTATTTATCGTCCTGTCTGCCAATCTTACATACATAATTCCACCTTCCAGATCCCAGCCTTTGATCTCTTGCTTAATGCCAGCACTGAATTGATGAATCTTTGAACTTGGATACCGTGGCGAATAGTAGGACTCTGGTTGGGGATTTTCATTCAGGGCGTAGCCGAGTCGTAATTGTGTAGCAGTCATGAGCTGGTATGTGGTGCCTATATGATAGGAGTTTGTATCGCTCCAGTTATTCGTGGTAATTCCAAGAACGTCACCTGAAGAGATACCCGCCTCAGGTATATTATCTTTACTTTCAATCACTATTTCATCGAAAGTGCTCCATTCCGTTCGATTGAAATTAAATTCGACTGCTAGTTTATCGTTAATCCGATAGCGTACACCTAGACGAAGAATGCTTGGATATTCAATTTCTGTTTCCGAATTAACCTTGAAGCCAAGAACCTTTGTGGCATCGAATTCACCGTCAATTTTTACCTTGACCGCAGACTGGTAAGACAACCCAAAGCTCCATTGTTCAAAAACATACATAAATGCAGCATTCCACCCAAAATCACTTCCATCACCATTAAGATCAATACTTTGAGTATCAGAAATGGCATTATTGACCCTGTAGTAGTCCAAGCCTGCCGCAAAACTGGCGTGCTCGTTGATTCTGTAGGATATATTCGGATTCAGATTGACCATCTCCAAGCGGGATTTGGCGGGTTCAAGTGGAGCCAGAGGTCCTTCAAATGCAGGGAAAGTGCCTGCCTGCCAGTTGGTTTCCAGTCCAAACGGTGCATTGACACCCAGCCCAATAGTCCAGTTATCTAGAACAGGGCTCATCAGGTATAGGTTCGGAACAATAATGGGCTCGTCCGGGTCATCCGAGATGCTATTATTTTCGCCTTCAGGTGTGACTTTGGAGTCGGGCCATATTGCCATCAGTCCGAGCACCAGTATTTTTTCTTTGTGAAAAGACATTGCTGCCGGGTTATATGCAAGTGCGCCGACTTCTTCAGGATTGGCAACCAATGCGTCAGCAGTTCCAAGACCTGCGATAGATAATCCGCCAGGGATATTATATCCGGAAGCATGACTCACACTTGCAGATGTAAAAAATAAAGCGAAAAAGAAGAAGCCGGTAATCCGTGGTAATAGGGTTTGAAAACTGATTATTTTTTTCATAATTTATTGACTTGAAGACTAATTTTCTGTTGCAGCGAGACATATGGACTCAGTTGGCCACGTTATCAGTTTGATTGAGGTTAGTTATTATTTCCCTCAAACAGTTTCTGCAGGGTATCGAATCGATATGAATTCAAAAGTTCAGCCAAGTCGGTTGCCAAGTCTTGATCCAGCTCCCGAATCCGTTCGACTATTGCCATGGCCTCATAGAAATCACTTGCCTCAACCGTTTTGCGAAGGTCCATGTGCAAAGTAGTCGGCAGCGAGACAATGGCCTCCTTCATCGGCTTACTACAGCTTTCAGCCTTTGGACTTTTTCCCTCCGGTTTAGCCTCCTCATAGATAAATTCCACTCCCAGATGTTTTGACAGCATCTTAAAGATCTCTATTTCACGGAACGGTTTTCTCACAAAATCATTGCAGCCGGCTTCAAGAACCATCTTCCTGTCCTCTTCAAAGGCACTGGCGGTCAAGGCAATGATCACAGTGTCTTTACCGTCAGGTGATGTCTTGATTTGTCGTGTTGCCGCTAAACCATCCATGACCGGCATGCGTATGTCCATCCAGATGAAATGTGGATGCCACTGTTCAAATACGGCAACTGCCTCACTCCCATTGGCTGCCTCACGGGTATCAAACCCTACCTGCCTCAGCAGCTTGATCAGCAGGTCACGGCTGACGTCGTCATCCTCAACGACCAATATTCGAAAAATCTGTTGACCCGGCTCCAGTCCCGTTACCCTTTGGACCGGCCTGTCCTCAGCAGTATCGGAATCTTTCACTTGCTCTACCGGGATATCAAAAGAAAATTTTGTCCCCCTGCCAACCTCACTGTTCAGTTTCAAACCACCGCCCATCATGCTGACAAACCTCTGGCTGATGGTAAGCCCTAACCCAGTGCCCTGCTGGGACTGCTGCTGATCCTCTGTCTGAAAGAATGCATCAAAAACATTTTCCTGTTCTTCAGGAATAATGCCCACGCCTGTATCAATAACCTCAAAATGGAGAGTGCAGAAGCGATCATTGTTTTCTTTTTGGTTTGATGCAATTGCATAAACTTGAAGGGTTACTCCCCCTTCCTCGGTAAATTTTACTCCATTACTGAGGAGGTTGATCAGGATTTGGCGGAGTTTGCTCTGGTCGGCACGGATATATTGCGGCACATCATCAGCTTGCTCAAAGTCCAGGGACAGTCCTTTCTGTCGGGCCCGCAAGCGAAATATCTCTTCCAGGCCCAGGAGGAGCTGGAGCAAATCGAAGTTTTCCTGATGCAAAACGATGCGACCCGCTTCAATCTTGGATAATTCCAGCACATCATTTATCAGTGAGAGCAGATGCTCACCGCTCCGCCCTATGGTTTCCAAATTCCGGTGTTGCTCCAATGTCAAATTCGGATCACGGGTCATCAACTCAGAAAAACCGAGGACTGCGTTTAACGGTGTTCGGAGTTCATGGCTCATATTAGCCAGGAATAAACTTTTTGCTTGATTAGCCGCCCTGAGGTGTTTTTCGAGCCGGTTAGACTCATTGTAAAAATGTAGAACAAAAACGAAAACGGTCAGTTGTGAACCGGCAACTGAAAAATAAAAGAAAAAGGTTGTAAGTTTTTCCGGGGTTTCGACAATTGGTTTGAGATCACTTCCCAGGAATTGAATCAGCAGCGCCAGTATGGTTGTTAGCGCTCCAAAGAACAAAATGTATTTCAGCTCTTTTAGAGTATAAAAAAACAGGGGTGCGATGATTGCCGCGGCGAAATAAAAGTAAACGCCGCTTTCAAGACCGAGAATGAGCACCATGATGAATATATGAAAATTGCCGATTAGAAGGG
>PJEL010001945.1_pt1 | contig 19702 bp, 12 predicted proteins | sample 1853271 | NCBI WGS metagenome assembly PJEL01 (sample SAMN08108733, study PRJNA415343) | Invertebrate metagenome, whole genome shotgun sequencing project. | host: Globobulimina | place: Sweden: Gullmar Fjord | collected 2015-08
TCGTGGATGGCAAAGATGCTGTCACCTTTCTAAAACGGATCAAAGAGTGTGTCGAAAACCCGGAACGCATAATGATGGAGGTGTAAGGATGAGCAACACGGAAAATTTCGATCTGATTGTGATCGGCACAGGACCCGGTGGTTATGTCGCTGCCGTCAGAGCAGCACAACTTGGAATGACAGTGGCCTGTATTGAAAAAGAACCGCGCCTGGGAGGCGTCTGCCTGAACGTTGGCTGTATTCCCAGTAAGGCCTTGCTTGATTCCAGTGAGTATTACCACCTGGCTAAAGATCATTTTCAGGTGCATGGTATCAAGACCGGTAAAGTGACCCTGGATCTAAAGACGATGATGAGCAGGAAGCAAAAAGTGGTTGAGGATTTGACTGACCAAGTTAGACTCCTCCTGAAGAGCAACAAAATTGAGGTGTTTCAGGGTCAAGCCCGCTTACAGGGTCCAGGCAAAGTAATGGTGACCCCCCCTAAAAAAGGGAAGAAAAAACCGGCAGCCTTCGAAGTCCAGGGTAAGAATATTCTTCTGGCGACAGGTTCTGAACCCATTTCTGTCAAAGGTCTGGAGTTCGATGGGAAACAAATTATCAGCTCCACAGAAGCGCTGAGCCTGACCAGTGTTCCAAAACGTCTTGGCGTTGTGGGAGGTGGTTATATCGGCCTGGAACTTGGGTCTGTCTGGCAGCGATTGGGATCGGATGTTACAGTGATTGAGATGCTACCCCGCATTGCCACCAGTCTGGACGGTCAAGTCAATCGCACATTGGAGCGAACGCTCCGCAGCCAGGGCATGACATTCCTGCTCAATACCAGAGTGGCTGAAGCAAAAAAAACCAGATCCGGCGTCACTATCAAAACCGTGGCCAACAAAAAGGAGGAGAAACTCACTTTCGACAAACTTCTGGTGGCCGTTGGCAGGAGGCCACTGACCCGCGATCTGGGATTGGAAGAACTGGGAATTAAGACAGACCCTCGCACCGGGCAAGTGCTGGTCAATGAGAGCTATAGCACCAACATCAAGGGTGTTTACGCAATCGGAGATTTGATTCCGGGCCCTATGTTGGCCCACAAAGCTTCTGCAGAAGGTATCGCCGCTGTGGAGTGTATGGCCGGACTGCCAGGTGAAGTGAACTACGACACAATTCCGTCAATTGTCTACACATGGCCTGAAGTATCCAGTGTGGGGCTAACCGAAGAGCAGGTCAAGGAACGGGAAATTCCGTACTGCGTCGGCACCTACCCATTTTCAGGTACCGGACGGGCCCGCGCCATGGGTGAAAAGGATGGTTTCGTGAAACTGATCACCCAGGCCAAGAGCGACCGCATCCTGGGGGTTCATATTATTGGTCCTCGCGCAGCCGACATGATTGCAGAGAGTGTTTTAGGCATGCAGTTCAATGCCAGCTCGGAAGATATTGCGCGCACTATTCATGGACACCCGACATTTGCAGAAGCACTACAGGAAGCGGCGATTAATGTGCGCAAGTGTTCCATCTACGCATCCTGACCTGAGTTCAGTAACGGAGTGGCCATGAAAAGGTCACTCCACTCTCAATCGTTCCAAAGCGCTGCTTTTCCAGATATCATAAACTGCAGAACACGTGGGATCTTCGTACTCATCATTGGGGAAAATATTGAAGTACTTGCGATATTTTAATTTGGGAAGAAACGCTATCAAAACCGGCAGGGCTTCAAGGATGGAGGGTTCCAATTTTTTATTCTCAACCGCCAGTTCCATATATCTACGGTGATACCCAAACCAGTCCTCTTCGGCGGGCCCTTTGCGATCACCAAAAGGAAGCTTGAAAAACTCTCCCAATGGCACGAATGGCGCCTTCTCATCAAAACCGATTGCAATCTGCTCATTTTTCAACATCGCCTTCGCATCGATCCCTTTATCCACCGGTGGAGCGGCCTTTTCAGACACGTCGGCCAATGTCATACCGATCTGTTCAACCACCTCGGTTCGTTGCTCAAGATCATCGGTATCCAATTCGGCAATTTTTTCGTGAATGCCCGTGCGAATTTCCTGTAACTCTTCATTTTTCATTTCACTGAAGCGGGTGATTTCATCAAGAATTTCGTCGGTTGACTCTTCAAAAGCCTGGACTAATTCCTTCTGGCGGGTGGGGCTCACCTCTGTCAGAAAGTTCTCTGCCGCAGTCGCAAACTTGGCCAGATATTCCGGTATCATATCCTGGGTCATCGCACCGGTTTGCTTAACCTTTTCATAGAGTTTTTTCAAACGCTCTTTTAGATATTCGGCAACTTTATCATGGGTCATCATGCCCTTGCGCTTCTTCTGCACAGCTAAATTTCTTTTCGCAGCGGCATGACGAGCGGAGGGTTTTATCTCTTCAACGACCGGACGTTCCTTTTTCTTCGGAGGTGTTGGATCTGCTATTTTCTCATCAGGGAAAAAGCGCTGTACAAGCGACCTCACAATTGTCAGTAAGGAGTCATACGATTTCTGCTGCGATTTTTCGATATAGTTGTACAATTCCAGCAGGCGGTCCTTGTTGGTTTTGATGACCTGTGACAGGAGATATACACTGTATGGATCCCCTTTAAAACGTTGCACAATATTCATCATCAGGGTCATTTGCGGAATCGTAAATGAATGAAAGAAAGTCAGCTGACCTTTCAAAACCGATTGGATAGATACGGTCATCATTCGCGACGACCCACTGTGAATGATGGGGTTGTAATTCGCCAGGGCCGAGAAAACATCCTTTTGAAGTTTGGGATGCCGCATTTTTGGAGAATTTGCCGTTATCATGGCCTGCAAGCGGTTTTTTATGACCTCACTGTTTTTGTACCCCTTCCAATATCGAATTTCTTCCAAGCGCAACATCAAAAACAGTTTTGAGAAAATCAGGTTGACCTTCCGGGAAAGGCGATCATTTTTTGATTCTGCAAGCAGATCGAAGTAATATTTGAGAAATACCTGTGACATGCCTGAAAAGCAGAAAAGAATTTCGATCAACTCCAGGCTGTTTTTCGTAAGCTGAAACTTTATCTGATTGGCGGCAATGGACAGAGCGTCATGATAGACAACTTCCAGAAGCGTCCGCAACGGTTTGTCAGGAGAGGGATCATTTATCAGCTCCAGACTTTCATTTTGCTGCAGGCTTTCGATCAGCAGCAGAATATGGGTCCGGTGTGACTGCGTACGCTGCATCACAAAGAAGATCCCCACCAGCACAAGCCCTCGAGCAGGTTGATAACCATCGGGCAAGCGGTTGAGGTCGTTGGCGAGCAGAAAAATGAAAGGAGGGACATCATTCAATACAGCCCGTAACTGAACGGTAAAATCCATTGAACTATCGGTCTGCTTCCTGATTTCCGGCAGTTCAGCATATCGCGCCAGATGGGTCTGCATCGTATCAGTGAAAGCCTGGGCTGTATCTGCACTGAGACCACTGACAACCTGATTCATATAATAAGCAGCCAATGGGCTACCCTTCATCTGTTGTTGTAAAATGTTAATCTCAGGTGTCATGGGCTATTTCATATACCAAATACAGTGTCATTTCTGAGAGGGGCATACCCTTTCAACGGGTTGAAATATCTTGCAAGCTGATAACCATGGATACTACCACAACAAGTGATAAAATCCAAATAATTTCTGCTATCGCAGCCAACCCTAAGGGATCGTACAAAAATAACTTGGCATAAACTGTCCGCAAAAGTCCCAAAAGCCGGACATTTTGCTGACAGAATGCCAATTAATTTTTGAGCCGACCCTGAGCTGTTCAATCAGTCTACTGCCTTATCTCCACTTTCTCGGAGAGGTAGGTTTTTACGGCTGCAATGGGAACTTCTCTGCGGTGAAAAATTCCTGCCGCCAACGCAGATTCAGCCTCAGTTTCGGAAAAAACCTGATAAAAATGCTCCGCAGATCCAGCACCACTGGATGCAATTACTGGTATCGTCACCGCATTTTTAACGGCATTGATGAGTTCGATATCAAACCCGGAATTGGTACCGTCCTTGTCAATGCAGTTCAAGAGGATTTCACCGGCTCCCAGCTTTTCACAGACATGAGCCAGTGTGACAGCGTCAAGCTCGCGCCCTTCTCTACCACCCTTGATCGTGCATTGATACCAACAGAACTTTTCTCCCTGTGGCCCGGGAAACTGTGTCTCGATAACTTCATGAGGGACATCATCAGGGGAATTTACGTAAACCCTGCGGGGATCAACGGAGATGACCACTGCCTGGTTACCATACACATAAGAGATTTTTTCAATGGCACTCTGTCCGGTTATAATGCCTGTTTTAAGGTAGTCCTCTGCGATCAAAACCGCGTCACTGCCAATAGAAATCTTGTCCGCACCCGATCGAAAATATTCTGTGGCGACATCCAGGGCAGAGTATTGCTTCCCGTTTTTATCAGTATAGTCTTTGATTCCTCCGCCAATAGTCAAGGGGACGAAAACGTTTTTTGAGGTCTGCTTCAGTACGTCGATCATCGGCATATCCTCCAGAGGAAAGTCTCGAAATCCGGTAATGTTCAGAAAGGTCACTTCATCGGCTCCCTCTTCATAATAGCGGCGTGCGAGATCCACTGGCTGGCCCAGATTTCTCACATCACCGTCCTCACGCACATCATACTGATCTCCCTTGGTCACAACCAGATCCCCCTGATCGTTGGATCTGACATCCAGGCAGGCGATAATTCGTTTGGCCAGTACTGTTTTATCAGATTGGCGGATCGGTATGGGCGCCTCTGCAGTCGACGGATTAATAAAATTTCGCAAAAGCGACAGCCCTAGCGTCCCACTCTTTTCCGGGTGAAACTGTGTCGCTTGTATATTCCCTTTTTTGACACTGCTGACAAACTCGATTCCATAATTGGTTGTCGTCAGGATAATATCGCTATCTTCCGGCACGACATGATATGAATGGACAAAATAGAATTTTTCTTCGCCCTGCAGTCCGTTCAGAAGCGCAGAGGGCTTTTTGATGTTGATCCCGTTCCACCCTATCTGTGGGACCGCCAGATTGATATCAAACCGCTTGACTCTGCCCGGAAAAAAGCCCAGCCCTTTTATGCCCGGTGCCTCTTCACTATCTTCGAACAGTGCCTGTAATCCCATACAGATGCCCAGAAAAGGTCGATCTGCCTCCAGATAGGCTTGCAGTGCCTTGACCAAGCCCTTCTGCTGCAAAATCGCCATCATATTGCCAAACGCTCCCACACCCGGGAAAACCAGTCGTTCCGCATTTTCAATATCAGCGGCGCTTTTTACCAAAGTGACGGTTTCGCCTTGACTTTGAATAGCATTGATAACACTGAGGACATTACCAGCACCGTAGTCCAATAAGGTAATCATTTTATCCTGTTTCTAGTTGATTGTTCAGCATCTGCTCCGTTGAGGGGATCAATCTGAAAAATGCTTTTCCGAGTAATTTTGTATCCCTCAACCATACCACTAATCCTGGTCTCAGAGCAAAATAATTCCATAAGGTTCTAATATCACATAACTAAGGGTCGGCTCAAAAATTAGTCAAGTGTTTCCCATTGTCGGAAAAGGAAACGCGTTGCTGTCACATTCTGTTTGCAAAATGTCCGGCTTTTAGCACTTTTGCTAACAAATTATGTGAAGTTATTTTTTAACGATCCCTAAAGACAATGAAACCCGAAATCAAGCATATCACTGGAGTTGTCAGGATGTCGCGATTTTTTAGAGGGCGTTCATCATCTCTAGCGCGGGCTGATTCATAAGTTTTTCTAGTTTTGCGGCATCTGGATACTGAGGTGTCATCAGAAAGATGAAGGTCAGGGCGCAGGGCAACCAGCTGAGTATTTCCGTATGTTTGGCTTATTCTTCTATATCTTGAAACTCGCCTGCAATTTCCAGGAACTGACCCTCTATTTCGAAAAACGCCTCCACCACATTGGGGTCAAAATTCATTCCCTGCCATTCGGTGATGATCTGACGGGCCTTTTCATGACTGAAAGCCTCCTTATAAACCCGTTTGCTGATCAGCGCATCGTAAACATCGGCAACTGCCATCAGACGTCCGGAGATTGGAATATCAGCTCCTTCGATGCCATGAGGATAGCCCTTACCATCCCATCGTTCATGATGGGTCATGGCAATTTCCCTGGCCAGATTCAAAAAGGAGTTGGTCCCCAGGCGTTCTGCTGCTATCTTCAGTGATGCAGCTCCCAGTGACGTATGGGATTTCATGATCTCAAATTCATCTTCGGTTAACTTTCCGGGTTTAAGCAGAATATTGTCAGGAATGCCGACTTTACCGATATCATGCAGCGGTGCTGACTTATAGAGCAGCTCCACGATATCATCGGAGAGATATTCCTTGAAATCTGAGTGCCCCTGCAGATGAAGCGCCAGTGCTCTGACGTAAAGCTGTGTTCTAAGGATGTGATTCCCTGTTTCATTATCCCGGGTTTCAGCCAGAGATGCCAGTGACAGAATCGTAATATCCCGAGTCTGCTGCAGCTCTTCGGTACTTTTCTTAAGCCCCGCCACCATAAGATTGGTATGCTTGGCCATCACACCAAATTCATCATTGCTGCTGACGGGCACAAAAGATTCAAAATTCCCGGTGGTCGCATTTTGCAAAACCACATTCTCATTGCTCAGAAAATTACGGAAATTTCTCGAGTAGGAGTGGATTAAGTTGAACATGTGCAACAGAATCACCCCAACAACAAAAGCAATTTCTGTCAGGATATATCGTTGCGCAGTTTCAATGGGGATATCTCTGCCCACCGTCGCCATCCAGTCCAGATCTTTGTTAATGACCAGGAATATGGCCCCGGCTGTCAGGAACATGCTGATAGAGCTGAAAAAAACCAGTTTTTTAGGGTGAGAAAAGAAAACAAGATCAGGCTCAATCCGCTCACCAGTCGCTTCAAATTTCTTGTTCAAGAACCACTCTTTTTCCAGGCTGAGGTCAACCGCTGCGAAAAACCCCATCAGGCATAAGGCCAGCACTACTTTCAGCCCGCTTTCCAAAGGGAAATTGTAATAGAGTGAATTAAAAATCATGACACTCACACCAGCTGTCACAAATGATCCAAGTTCGAGTTGGAAAACCCTGCGCGACTGTACCTTCAAAGAGGCTTTTTCAGCGATACTGTTCAGAAAAGTAATCTGTATCAGGTAAAGCAGTGCCATCGTCACAAAAATCGGAAGGACAAGTTGCAGCACCGTCAGCGAGTCCAGAAACGGACACACCTGCCCGCCATAAACACCCAAGATGATAAAAGCGGTTATATAATGCAGTGTTCTTCTTATCATTTTGATTCACCCTGTATGTTATCCGGACAAAACATGGACTGATGACTAATTGTTACAGCCATTTATTTCTATAGAATAATGAGGGAATTGTCACTAGAAAACTGTTGAGGATCAAATCCGCCCCCCAAATTTATCAAGCAGGGGTAGCCTGACTGATCTCTGTGAGATCATCAATCCATTGCTGTAATTCGTCAATCACATGCTGCCTTTGTGCGGGGGTTGCCAGGCGGTCGATGGCAATAATCATTTCAATGATTGGGCTGGTAGAGGTGTCCCTGTTTTTTGAATCCGATGGTAACATCAAGAGATTCAGCCCCTGTCGGATCTCTTTTTTACTACTGTTTTTCCGCAGAATCGAAATGAACTGCTGCTGACGTTGGATTTTCTTTTGATACCATTGCGCAAAATTATCCGGAAGGTTCAGACTGAGTTTTGTTATTTCAGTCTCCTGATCATTTGCTAGTGATCCCAGCCAGTCTTCAACTAATTCGATGGTTTTTTCCGCTCTTTTCTCCAGTCGTTCTTCTCTGGGCATTAGCAAACGCTCTTCGAGTTCTTCATTCTCTTCTGCCAGCCTTTCAGAAAAATGGTCAATCTGCTCTACTTTCAGTTGGGTTAAAAAGTGAACGGAATCATTTGAGAGCCGGTCGATGATCAACCGATTCTGTTCCCGATACTGATTGAAAAACCAGCCGATTTCAGCTCGGGTCAGGCCATCTGCTAATTTTTTCTGTGTGGCAGCCAAATACTCAATATGGGTTGGAATTCCTTCATATCGATGCCAGATGAGATGCTCTTCAAACTGTTTGGTGATAAAGTCCTTTTGTTGAGCTGTGATATCAAAATATTGATCAACGCGATAACGCAGCAGATAATCCAACTTGCCATACCACCATTTCACACCGCAACCGGAGAGAACCAACAATAGTCCTGCAATACACAAGACGGATAGTGGTCGACTTGAAAGTCTAATCTTGCCTGAAGCTGTTTTCATTTTTTACTTTTTTGAAAATCCAGTCAAAAATAAGAATTCTTGCAACTACCAATATTTTCTTGCAGAACTGGGGAAAATGCAACCAATATCCTTTTCAGGGCAGGCTGCTTTGAGGCATTAACAAGGTAAGCATGCCCCTTCAGCCAGATTGACAAACTTATACGAGATTCAGCATCACGGAAATTTCGATTGCACCAGCTTTAAGATAACCATATAATATGGTTTTTCAATAATAGGCGTGTTTCTAAAGAAACACAAACACGAAGTATAATTCCATCTTTTTGAATCCCACCCCCACTTGCTCTACCGAGGGGATTGCGGTGAATCATTAAATTGGAACTAACAGTCGAGGATCTTATGTTGGATGTCGTCAGGGAAGCAGTTGATTTTGCCATCATCAACGGATTGCTTAAATACAATACCCGTTTTCAGCTTACACATGCGCCGTTCAGTCTAAGTCCCGCTCCTGTTTCCCGGAAACTCCTCAGACAACTCTGCAATTTCACACCGGTTTTTAATACTGTATGGCTGAAAATTGCAAACAACCCGGCATTTTTAAGAAACGAACTCGAAAAAACAGCCCGCACGGACGATTTTGTCAAAAACTTATTGAACCTGCTGCCAGAAAACGAACTTCATCCCCAACGCCAGCTTCTGATTTCCCGTAACGATTTCATGCTGACGGCCGATGGCAACGAAACATCTTTGAAGAAACCAAAACAGGTTGAGTTCAATACCATCTCCAACAGTTTTCTATCACTTTCCAGGCAAGTTTCATTATTGCACCGGCATCTATACCGCAAAGGTTTGCTGGCATCAGAGCCCATTCCCAACGATCCTCTGGAAGCGGCTGTTGATTCAATGGCCACTGCCATCAGATCATACGACACCCCCAATCCCTGTCTGTTAATGGTCGTACAGGAAAAAGAGCAGAATATTTTCGACCAGCGGGCTCTTGAATATCGTCTTTATGAAAAGTACAACTACCCGACATGTCGGATGACACTCAAAGAGATTGCTGAGACTGGGTCACTGCATGAGGGGCATTTGAAGCTCAAAGGTCACATCGCCGCTGTGACCTATTTCCGAGCCGGTTATACCCCTGATGATTATCCAAGCAGCATAGAGTGGAAAGCGAGAGCCCTGATCGAAACCTCCTCTTCCATCAAATGCCCCTCAGTTGGGATGCAGTTGGCCGGAGCCAAGAAAATTCAGCAGCTACTGGGTCATGAAGATACATTAAGACTGTTTGCGGAGGAGGATTCCGCTGAAAAAGTCCAGGAGACTTTTATGGGGCTTTACACACTCGATGAACTGATTGACAATGTATCGGCCAGCGAGGTCGCTTGCCAGTCGCCTGAAAGATTTGTGCTTAAACCCCAAAGGGAGGGTGGTGGCAATAACCTCTATGGCGAAGAGATGAAGACCGCCCTTCAGAATCTGACTGAAGAAGAGCAACATGCGTACATCCTGATGGAACGAATCCCGTCCACTATCACTCCAGCAGCATTGGTTGTAGAATCCACACGCGAGGAGATGCCATCCATTAGCGAAATTGGCCGTTTTGGGGTCTGTATCGCTGACGGCGACAGGCTGATTGAAAACAAGGATATTGGTTACCTTGTCCGCACCAAGTCAGCAGATGAAAACGAGGGGGGAGTCTGTGCCGGGTACGCCTGCCTCAACAGCCTCTGCTTTGAAGATTGATCTCCACTCACCGTTTCTGGAAGGTGATATCCTCGGTGTGAAAGGGGAAGTGACCTAGCTTGCGATCTGCCAAAAAGCGTTCCAGACAGACATGGATGACCTTGAAAGCCATTTCATCCCAAGGGATGTTCGCTTCTGTGAACAGTTTGACCTCAAGACTTTCAGTCCCACCCCGGAAATCCGTATGGAGGAGTTCGGTACGAAACATCATATAGATCTGATTCACAAAGGTCAGGTTATAAAGTCCATAGGGAATCAGATCACCTGAATCAGCACCCGCTTCCTCGGTTGTTTCCCGCCGGGCACCGTCTGCTACAGTCTCTCCATTTTCCAGATAACCAGCCGGCAGGGTCCACAACCCCAGCCGAGGTTCAATAGCTCGGCGCACAAACAGAATCTGATCTTCCCAGACCGGAATACACCCTACGACCATCTTCGGATTTTCATAATGGATAAAACCGCAACTCTGGCAGACACCTCTGGGACGGTCTTCATCCTCAGGTATAATTGAGGCGACTTTACCACCACACTGAGTACAAAAATTAATCATTGTCAGGTTCATTACTAGTCAGGTTAGCGTAAGGGGCAAGAGAATTACTGATCCCTTCCAGGGCATTTTTCTCACTGTTGAAGACGGGGATTCCTTTTTGCTGGTAACTTTTTTTAATCTTCCGAAAAATGGATTCAATATCGAGGTGGTCCACCGCATAGGCCCTATTTTCAAGCACCATCAAAATATCCTTGCCGGTTTCCTCTCGCAGATTCAGGAGTTCTTGCAGCAGCTTCTCAAAATAAACCTCTGTCGGAGGCAATTTGACGCCGCTAAAACGCGAAATCATTCGGGCAGATAGTTCAAAAGAGTGAAGTAGAGAAATCAGGACAAACACATCAATCGATTCACGGGTCAGGGTCTCGCGAATCATTTCGATCACAATCTCCACCGGCAGTACAGGCGACGCCATGTCGATGGGGTTGGCCATGCTGGCTCCGGGAGCCTGAAGGATATCCATCAATTTATCCTGGGTCTCTCTGGAAAAGACGGGTATCTCAAGACCCAGACGATAGGCCAGATCCGAGGAATAAACACCAATAGCGCCACCGCCTCCCATGATGCCAATTTTTTTACCTGGCTTTTTCAGATAGGTCAGGATGGACAGCGTATCTACCAATCCGTCCAGATTTTCAACAGCAACCACTCCCGCCTGCTGCATGGCGCCTTGCCAGATATCTGATTCACCTCCCAGAGAAGCCGTATGACTCATAGTCATTCTGGCACCCAGGGGTGTCAGGCCGGCTTTCCAGATCACCACCGGTTTTTTTGCTGCCGCCTTTTTCGCGGCTTTCAGAAATTGACGACCATCTTTCACTCCTTCCAGATATGCTCCGATGGCTTCCGTTTCCGGATCATCTGCTAGATAATCCATCAATTTGATCGCATCGAGATCCGCCCCATTTCCATAGGAGAACACCTTGCTCATGCGAAGACCGACAGCTTGCGCTTCAAGGACAAAATTATTGGCCATGCCGCCGCTCTGGCATATCAGGCCCACATTTCCCGATTCTTTCGAATACTCGGCGCCTGGTAGAAGCGTCAATCCACCACTGGGACAATAAATACCAAAACAGTTCGGGCCAATGATCCGTAACCCCTGCCTGGCAATCTCCTCGATCTCATCCTGAATCACCTTGCCTTCTGCCCCAATTTCGGCAAAACCTGAAGTATGCAGCGTAACACCAGTCACGCCATGGGCCAGGCACTCCCTCAATATATCCGGGACAGCCGGCGCCGGAACCGATATGGAAGCCATATCAACAGGTCCGCTAGCCTCACTCAGGTTACTGATAACCTTCAATCCGGCAATTTCACTACCTTTACGGGAAACCGGATAGATCTTGCCTTTGAAGCCATAGAGCATATGGGCCGCCAAAATTAACTGGGCGAATCCCACTTTAGTCACACTGCCGAAAATCGCGATCCCTCGCGGGTGACACATCCTGTCAATATCATTCATAACTTCCTGTTTAGAATAAAATTAAAATTTGTCTTATTGTCTGCCCTTTTTATATGCAATTCAGCCAAGCGACAAGCACAATATTCGCCAACGTTTGACACGAACTAACAATCAATATTTTTCACAATTAAACTTGGCGCTGCAACAGAGAAATCGGAGGGAGCTGCGGGAAGGAAATCAAGGGAGAGGAACGCAGATAACGATCCTTCCACTTCCGGTTCAGTATTAAGGCTACCAAACCGGAAATGGGATCGACAGCCATCTAAGCTATCTTTTTGTTGAACAATGCGGACAGAATGAGCCCGCAACCAATACTGGTAACAAAAATCAGCAGTAGAAAACCAAACACTGGAATCAAACTGAGCAATGAATAAAGCACCGCGCCAATTAAAAAGTACAGATAACGGCTGGTGGTATTCAGGTTAAATCGATCGGCCAGATAACCTCCAATGATGGTGAGTCCCAGGATCTTTGTCACAAAGACCAGAGGCATGAATGCCAAAAGCAGCGCTGCAGCCAGGGGCAACGTGATCAGCAACACGATCGAGATGATAATAGCGGATGGATAGACAAAAATCGGGATTAAGCCCCAGAGTGAATGGGACTGAATTTCCTTCCGTGTATACTGTTTCTCCAGCAATCTATTCACAGGAAATAGTAAAAAAAGTAATCCAATGACGATAAAAGATAGCTTGAATAGAAATGTAAACCAAACAGATCCTCTAATAAAACGGTCGCTATAATTATCATGAAACGGTCCCTCCTCTATTTTTTCAAACTTGATTTCGCCTGTTACCCGTGAGGCCTCTTCTGCACTGAGTTCCTGATCAGATTGATATGTCAGGTTCCCCACAATCCTGCCCTGCTCAGGTATTTTTATTTCCCCGGCGAACACATTTACATCTCCTTGAATCTCGTTTTCAATAGATATTTCAGCAGCTCCCACATATAGATCGCCGATATGCTTACCTGAAACAGTTACTTTTCTGCCGCCAACGAACGTATCTCCAATCGTATGGCTTGACTGACCAAAAGTGACTTTTTCACCTCCCAGAAAACTCGTTCCTCTGACATTTCCATCGATTTTGATTGTTCGTCCGCCGACTTTCAAACCGTTGTTGACATTCCCAGTCACCAAAATTTCCCGGGCTAACCCGGTCAACGCCAGGACAGAAGTTCCGGAAAAATCGATCTCCTCAGTAAAAAAGAACAGATCTCTGGCCTCTCCTTTAAACTCAAGGCTTTCACCAGCAAACAGGTAGTCCTCTTCATATCGATTTGAATCAACAAAATCGTCTTCTGATCGTTTCAGTTCGACAGCGCTCAGATTCAATCCCCATATAAGCAGAACACAAAGCATCATCAAAAGTTTGTTATTCATCTTTTCCTCTAGTATAAAATCATATTCTAATTTGGTTTTCGATCTCAATCCGCTTGATTGAAATCCTGTACAATACCATGATTTATAAAATGACAATCACTGATCTATCTGACTAATAAATAATGATGAGTGGTAAGAATTTTGAACGAACGGTACGAAATTCCGGCTGAATGGTCCAGAAGCTCAAAAATCGAGTGTTTTTTTCAAAATCAACGCTTTACGTCGAGACAACTCAACCCGGGATCCATCTTTTAACTCGACTAGATAGCTACCCTTAAATCCTTTATGAAGCGTTGTTACAAATTCCAGATTAACCAGAGTAGCTCGATTACTTCTAAAAAAGGCGGCCCTTTCAAACTTCTCTTCATAATAATTCAGCGATCGGTCTGACAAAAACCGCCCCTCTGCTGTGTAGATAAAGGCGAATCCCTCTTCAAAGCAAATCTTCTGGATATCACAAACCTGTAAAATCTTAATGGCCTCTCCGACCTTAATTGAGATCTTCTCAGTTTGCTCTTTCTCCGGCAGTTCCGTTTCTGAAGCAGTGGTTTCGGTTTCGGTTACGGATATTTTTTCCATAATCTTGGCCACCGACTGGGAGAATCTTTCTCTACTGACCGGTTTCATCAAATAATCAAGTGCATTAATGTCGAAAGCATCCGCAGCATATTTAGAATGAGCTGTCTGAAAGATGACGAAAGGGGGATCCTGTAGAGATGAAATCGTCTTGAAGACAGAAACGCCAGGCATATTGATATCTAGAAAAACCACATCCGGTTTCAGTGCTACTATTTGTTCCAATGCAGCTGTTCCACTGTTGGCTTCTGCGATGATTTGAAACTGATCATAGGCGGACAACAAGTCCTTCAAGCGGTCCAAAGCGTGTTGCTCGTCATCGGCGATAAGCGTTTTTATCATGACTTGAATGATATTTCTATCCCTCCGTTTTTAATTAAAAAGATACCGCCCAAATGTTCCACTCTTCTTTTGGTGACGGTTAACCCAACTCCTTGATCCAGCATATCAGGACTCAGTCTGGCTTGGGAATCCAGTACAATTATCACGACCTGGTCAGCGTCGTTTTTTATTTTCAGGTCAATGTGCAAGTGCTCAGTGGTATCAATATTATGTATAATACAGTTTTCAACCAGCGGCTGAATGATCAAAGGTGGAATCTGACCATTCGAGCGACAGTCGATTTGATAAGTCAGTTTTTCCCCAAATCTCATTTGCTGAATAGACAGATATTTCTCCGCAACTCTCAACTCCGAATCCACAGAAACAGTTTGTGCATCACTGAAATCCAGTTGGTATCTCAGTATTTCGGAAAGATTAATCAGGGCAGTTTCTGCTTTGTCTGGCTCACTTAACAGCGAAACCATCAAATTGAGGGAATTAAACAGAAAATGAGGATTGATTTTTGATGAGAGGAGTTTCAACTCCATCTGGGTTTTTAAACTCTTTTCCTCATTAAGAGCCTTCTCTTTTGCAAAGACTGTCTGCTGAAAAATCACGAACCCACTTGCGATAATGTTAATGGAGATGAAAAACAACAGATTTATCAACAAATAGGTAATAGTTCGATTATCGGAGTAGAAAAAGGCAGTGGGATTCAGAATAAAGAAAATGACAAATGTAATAATCCCAGCTCCTAACATCAAACCAAAGGAAAGCAACAGCAGCAAAGAAACGTTAACCGTCCTGGCAGCCAGATAGCGGGTAAAATATAGGCTGACTAAGACGGCGATTCCCAGTGAAATTGAATCCAGAATTGTTATATAGGGTGAAATCCAGATGAACTCATCATACCTCAGTCCAATAATCAAACTGAGAATTCCCCCGATCACCAAAGAGAATAGCAGTACTAGAAAAATGATGATGAAACGTGAGAAGTTTTTATTCAATATGTAATCCTTCAATGGTCAAACAAAAAAAATCTTTTTAATACTTATGCGGTAACGCTACGACAAATGCCGATCTGAGTAAAGTACCAGATGAACGATTCAAGCAGACGTCAATACCATTCATCCGGAAATATCAACCATTCAAACGAAATCCCCCCGCACTCATCCTAATTCAATGGCTGACGAAACAAAAGCTCATTATACCTGAAATCATAGGATCAATAAAAACTTCAAACCCGAATTTGAAGTTGAACAAGCAAACCCAGAATTTGGAGAATAAGATGAAAAATATAAAAATGCTCATATCAATGTTAGTATTAGTCGTTGCATTCAGTTCCAGTGCCCTTGCCCATGGACGGAACTGGCACCATGGAGATGCTTCCGGGGATTATCACCACCCGAAGTCATTTGGCAAGGGATATGAATCCAAAATGAAACGAATTGATGATGGATTTATCGTTTTTCCAGGTGCAGAATTCGGAATGGGATCCGGCGCTTTATCAGCCTCTCTAGGGGTTAATTTTGGCTATAAAAATGGACTGTTCTTAATCGGCACAGCTGTAAAAGGGCAGGTAATCAATATTGACCATGTGAACTACGCATTTATGCCTGCCACACTCAATATCTGCGGGTTAAGCTACTCTGTCATCCCTGAAACATCGAACAGCCAAAATGACAAGAAGCTTAAAGGCTGGTCGATAGGTTATGGTATGGGAGGAAAAGTGACCTTTGCTCAGCTGATTGAAACCGACCCCGTAACAAATACCGAAAAGGACTATCTAACCATCAATGTCGGGTTTGGATTCTAAACAGAGAAGCCGGATCTATGAAAAGCTATTATCCAGAAATCAGGTTGCACATTGATTATTGATGCTGGTAGTTAAGGGGCGGATTGGAACCACTTCCAGCGTATCTTGAATAGCCATTGCTAATTCGCTTCAATTTTATTATTCTGTGAAGAGACTGTTTATTTCTAAAACCCGTTCTGCATCGACACTGGAATTTGTTGTTACCTGTTATTTCTGTAATTACTGCTGAGTTTATCAATATATGGCTTTGAAGGTCGAGAAAAAAACCACGAGCCTGTCAATAATCGCCACAGGCTTGTGGTTCCTGCTAATTTTTCTTTTCAATCCTTCATTTGGTTTATCAGCTCCAAAAAAATTTAAAGTCCTCTTGATCAGTTCCTACCACCCGTCATTCCCTACTTTTTTTCAGCAAATCGATGGAATAAAATCTGCCATTAAATCTTATCCGATTGTCTTGGACATTGAGTTTATGGACTCAAAACGATTTAATGATGCAGAAAACCGTACGAATTTCTATGAGTTATTGAGTTATAAACTATCAAAAACAGAAAAGTATGATCTCTTGATGACTTCTGATGACAACGCCTTGGCTTTTGCTTTAAAAAATCAGAATCATTTGTTTAACAAGATTCCCATCATATTTTTTGGTGTCAACAACATCCGACTGGCAAGGAAGCAAAACAATAATCCACAAGTAACGGGCATAGTGGAAGCTGTATCGATCAAAGAAACTGTGGAATTGATGCTGCAACTGCAACCAGCTGCGAAAAAAGTAATTGCCTTGGTTGATGCAACACCGAGTGGGCAGGCAGATATGGCTAGTTTTTTTGAAACTGGGCAACAATATAAAGCAATCGAGTTTGAACAAATATCCTTGAAAAATCTTTCATTTCGTGAATTCGCAACAAAATTGGGGGCGCTCACACAAAATGAAGCTGTTCTGCTTCTGTCCGCATATCATGACAAAGAGGGATCATCATTGAGGTTTGAGGACAGCCTCTCTCTTATCTTGAAGAACCTCTCCATTCCACTTTTCCATTTGTGGTACCATGGACTCGGAGAAGGGATTTTGGGCGGTACCGTTATCAGCCATTATAATCAGGGAAAAACAGCTGCCGGACTTGCATTGCGAATATTGCAAGGGGAGCAGATTCAGAACCTAAGCGTTATTGAAAAGAGTCCCAATCAAAATATTTTCGATTATGAAATCCTCAGGAAATTCAAGATTGATATCTCCACTTTACCCAAAAATTCAGTCTTCCTGAATCGTCCAGACTCCATCTATGAAAAATATAAAAACCAGATCAGAGTAATCGCAATAACGCTAATATTCCTCGGAATACTTACCATATCACTGATTGTCGGTTTGCTGTACCGGGTTCGTTCAGAAAGGAAAATTAGACAGCTGCAACAAAAGCTTTTATGGCATGTGGAAAAAACACCTCTCGCCGTAATTGAATGGAATAAGAATTTTGAAGTGACCAGTTGGAATCCTGCGGCAGAAACAATATTTGGTTATACGCAGACTGAGGCGATAGGGGAGCATGCCGCTGATTTAATCATCCCGTGCAGCATTCAGGATGAGATTTCCAGTGTCTGGGAGGGGCTGAAAGCAGAAACCGGCGGCATACACAGCATCAATGAAAACCGGACAAAAACAGGGGAAACCATTCATTGTGAATGGAACAATACAACTCTGTTCGACAAGCAGAACAATTTTATCGGTGTCGCATCTCTGGTATTAGATATCACTGATCGTATCAAAATTGAGGAAGAGATCCGCAGAAATGAGTCGAAATATCGGGCAATGCTGGAAGGCTTGAATGATGCAGCCTATCGAATGTCTTTACCAGAGGGGAAATATGAATATTTCAGCCAAGCTTCTAAAAAAGTTTTTGGACATAATGCTGATGAGTGGCTAAGTAATCCACTGTTGATAAAGGAGATACTCCATCCGGATTTTATCAGTTATTTTCAGGAAAAATGGAGTGACTTGATTCAAGGAAATATCCCTGCTTTTTATGAATATAAAATCATTGACCCCGAAGGAAAAGAAAGATGGATATTTCAAACAAACAATGGGATATTCGATGATCAGAAAAAAATCATTGCATTAGAGGGCCTCTGTCGGGACATTACAAAACAAAAAGAAGCGGAAGAAGCTTTACAAAAGGCCCATGATGACCTTGAAAACAAGGTGCAGGAACGCACCATTGAACTAGAGAGTGCAAAAAAGAAAGCAGAACAGGCAAACCAATCAAAAAGCGAGTTCCTGGCAAATATATCACATGAATTACGAAATCCAATGCATCAGATTCTCAGTTACTCAAAATATGGTGTTGAAAAAATCAACAGACCTAAAGAAAAACTATTACACTACTTCAATTCTACTCGAAAGGCTGCTGAGAGGCTGATGATGCTTCTAAACGATTTATTGGATTTGTCACGGATGGAATCAGGCCAATTGAAGTATGTATTCGAATCCTGTGATGTTTTCCAAATTATTGCTGATGCTGTATCAGAGTTAAGACCATCCATTAATGAGAAACAGCTGGTCCTACAGATAGGAGATCCTTTACTATCGACAAAAGCCAACTGTGACAATTACAAGGTTGGACAGGTCGTGAGGAATTTATTATCCAATGCAATCCGATATACGCCAATCGGGAAAAACATCTCCGTTTCCTACACATCCGGTGAATTGGTACACCAAGATCGCCCTATTCAATCCTTACGGGTCTCAGTTAGCGATCAAGGGGTCGGTATTCCTGAAGATGAATTGGAGCTGGTGTTTGACAGATTTACTCAAAGCAGCCTAACAAAAACCGGAGCTGGGGGAACGGGGTTAGGCTTGGCCATCTGCAAAGAGATAATCATTGCTCATCAAGGAAAAATATGGGCCGAGAATAATCCTGAGGGTGGTGCATCGTTTAGTTTCGAGCTGCCTTATGAAGCGGAAATAGCTTGATCCTTCATTTGGTGTTTTATGAATGCATTCAACGACAGAATCCCCCTTGCCATCAGGGGATTCTAAATTCTGAAACCAAAGGCAGTCACATCGTCCTGCCTTTCATTATTGCCTTTGTACTCTTCGAACGCCCTGATAATCTCTGCTTTTTGTTCTTCAAGCGACAACCCACTATTTTCGAGAAGTAGACTTTTTAACTGCTTTTTACCAAACGAAAAACGCCTCTCACCTCCAAGCTGATCTGTAATCCCATCCGTATATAAATAAAACGACATACCCTCTTGAATATCAACCTGATGATTCGTAAATTTGAAATTCAAATCTGATTTTTTATAACCGATGCTTTGACGATCACCCTTTATCGTGATCATGTTGCCGTTTTTAAGGTAGGTCAAGGGTAGTCTTGAGCCTGCGTATGTCAATGTCTTGTCAATCGTATTGACATAACAAACAGAAGCATCCAGACCATCATTTGAAGTCACATGATCTGTATCCTGGTGGAGTGATGTTTTGATAATAGAACTCAGTCTGCTCAAGATATCAGCCGGATTCAGACACCCTTCATCGGTTGTGATCCTTTTCATCGCAGATAAAGCAATCATCGTAATAAACGCCCCGGGAACACCATGTCCGGTGCAGTC
>PJEL010001946.1_pt1 | contig 19701 bp, 15 predicted proteins | sample 1853271 | NCBI WGS metagenome assembly PJEL01 (sample SAMN08108733, study PRJNA415343) | Invertebrate metagenome, whole genome shotgun sequencing project. | host: Globobulimina | place: Sweden: Gullmar Fjord | collected 2015-08
AATCGTTGACGTCAGTGTCGAAGAGGCCAGTGTTGTGATTGCGGTATCTGCAAGTCATCGCAAAGCAGCGTTCCAAGCCTGCGAGTATGCCATTGATACACTAAAGGAGATTGTTCCCATATGGAAAAAGGAATTGATGACAAATGGCGAACAAAAATGGATCGCCAATAATCCTGAACTTTAATAGATGATAATATCCATTTTGATTGGATTACAGATATATGGGATATAAAAACTTTACAATTTCCGATAATCAGCGCAAAGAGTACGCGTCCGGTTTTCTTCTTGATCTGATGATCAATAGAGGGCACCAGTACTCCGTTGTCTTAATGGATGCAGATAAAGACCTGGAACCATTGTTTGTTTACATGTTGTCTAAGGACTACCTGACACTGGATAAGAAAAACAACTATACACATACGCCAATAGGATCAGAGAAGCTCGAAAACCTCAAAAAACGGTATGAAGAGTATCTGGCCCACTTTGATCTATTTTGTGCTGTCGATCTTGAGTCTGGAGAGTTTGCATTCGAGAAAATTTTTGAACTCGATGACGAAGAGTGGGAGTTGTATGTTAATGATGAAAGATTTGTCGACCTGAGGATTTCGACAGCCTGGTTTAAGAAAATCAATCCCTCTGATTTTGTATTTCTCAGTTTTTTAAAAGAGAAGCAGTTTGATATTAATAGCAGCAACTGGCAATTTGATATTCTGAGCGGCCTGATCTGGGAAAAAATAGAGGAGATTATCGATACATCTATTCAGATTGAGGAACTGGAATTCATGGATGAGGACAACGAAATCGTCACTGGAATGCAAGTGATAGAAGACGTTGTCCGGCAGGGCGCGAAACTGAGCGAAAAATTATATCATGAAGAGGAACGTCTGAAACAAGAGAGTAGTGAATATCCCAACGACTACTATGACTCCGATCATGGCGACTATGTTGTCACCACTTATGATAGTTATTATGACCCATTCTACATCAATCCGATCTGGTTTCTGTTCTGATAGTGCACAGTCTGTCAAATAATGCTTAACCGCTATGCATTGCTGGCGCTCTTTACATTAACAGCGCAGGGGCCTTTGCGTCCTTCTCCTATTTCAAACTCAACAAGCTCTCCCTCATTCAGTGTTTCACCTTGAATTTCTGAGTGATGCACAAAAATATCACCACCTGATTCCTGTTCAATAAATCCATAGCCTTTGTTTTTATTAAACCATTTTACCTTGCCTTGTGACATCCTGACCTTTTTATTCAATTATGGGGAATGAGATGCTTTACTAGAACAAGTTCGGTTTCACATTATAAAAAACACCCTGAAAAATCAAGGGGTTTTTTATAATTGCCCTCTGCTGTCTAACCAGTTATTTAGAAAATTAACAAAAGCAGGTTCAATCTGCATCTCCATTCTCAATCTATATATCTCAGGCAGCTCACTTTGCCACTCTTCCAGCTTCACCCAATCTTTTTCTGTGCATACCAGATAATCACACGGAACATTTTTAATATGTTGCTTGAGTTGGTTGATTGTTCGAGTGTTAAATGTCTGATGATCACCAAACATTAAATGATCCTGAACCAAAGCCCCAGTGTTTCTGACGGTTTTTGTGAATCCGTCTGGATTGCCAATCCCGGAAAATAGCAGACATGTTTTATTTTCCAGACTTGATGGTGATAAAGATGGCTGACCGGAAGAAGAGAGAAGCTTGCTCGGAAGATATTCACTGTCAAAATGTCTAACGTCTTCACGCAGGTGGCTGCGAATCTGATTTTTAATGGTTCCAGAAGAGACCAGATTGGATTTTGTATAGAGCACAACATCAGCTCTTGCCAAACTTTGAATGGGTTCTCGCAAAGGTCCCAGCGGGAATACCTTACCGTTTCCGATGCCAGCAACGGTGTCGATCAACAGAATCTCCAGATCACGATTAAGCTTTAAATGCTGCATGCCGTCATCAAGAATGAGAATATCGGCGTAAGCCTGAGCCTGCCTGGCTGATTCAATTCTGTCTGGAGAGATATACAGAGAGACGTCTGGATGATTTTGAAAAAGCATCCAGGGTTCATCACCAAATCGTGCCCGATCTCCTATTTCAGATGTCTCCTGATTCAATATCTGAATTTTTTCAGTGCGCTTGGCTTTATAGCCTCGAGTCAGAACAGCAGGGGTCGCCTTCTTTTCTCTCAGGAATGAGAGGAGCCAATCGACCATCGGTGTTTTTCCTGTTCCACCCAATGTGATATTGCCGACGGAGATGACACCTACCTGTGCGGACCATCCATGTTTGATTTTGTGACGATAAGCCGCAAGCCATATGTGAATCAGGCCTGAGTAAATCAGGCTCAACCCTTTCAAAAAAGTCCATTTGACCAGATTTTTCGGGGATCGTTCAATTTGAAAATCAAGAAACGACATAATATTACAAATGGGTTTAACTGGTGAACGGGTTTGGGTGACTGTTTATACCGTCTAAGGGATCGTTAAAAAACAACGTCACTTAATATGTTGGAAAAAATCCAAAATGACTGGACATTTTGCTAACAGGATGTGCTAGCAACGTGTTTCCTTTTCCGGCGACGTGTTTCTTTAAAGCTAATGAGAAACACTTGACAAGTTTTCTAACCGAGCCTGAGCAAAGTGAGCCGTGATTGTCCGTGCTGCTTCATCAATGTTTTCCGATGAGATTGTCGATTCAAACTCAATGCTTTTCATGGAATAATCGTACTTTCGATCATAATAATTCAAGAGGATAAATTCAAAACAAGCCTGATATTTTTCATCGTCAAATTCTGCTACTAGTTTTTCAACGCTTGTTTTTCCAAGATCTCTTTTAAGTGCCAGAATGGTTTTCCGAATCTCTCCTCGTGAATCCGGGTGCTTGTCAATATACTCTTCCACTGTTCTGAGTGCACGTGTGCTGATGGAGGCCTCAAGAAGAATGGACCGGCCTGTTTTCATCTGTCCAAAAAGTTTAGCGGGAAGGGTGATATTTCCAATTTTTCGACTTTCACCTTCAATAAAAATAGGACGCGTATTATCAAGAGACTCCAGTTTCTTCAAAAGGTCTGCGTCAAAGGCCTTTTGTGTTACCGGCCGTTTACCGATGGCACCGAACATTGAACCTCGATGTTGAGCGAGACCCTCCAGATCCAGAGCGTTGTCAAGTTCGTATAATACCAGGGTCTTGCCTACGCCGGTTTTCCCATGAAGAATGACAGGGTGATTCAGCGTAAACTGGTCTAATTTCGCCAGATTCCAATTGCGGAAAGCTTTATAGCCACCCGTTACCTGTGCTCCTTTATAACCATGTGCACTGAGGAATGATGTAATCACCCGGGAGCGCATTCCACCTCTGGCGCATAGAATAGCGATCTCTTGATCTTGTGAGTATTGTTTAAACTGGTTTAAAAAAGCGACAATTTTGGGCTCAAAAAGTTGGTACCCTTTTTCAATAGCGGGCTGTTGACCATATTGTTTGTAAAGCGTGCCGATCAGAGAGCGCTCTATATCCGTGAGTAGTGGAATATTGTAGGCGCCGGGTATAGATCCTTCTTTAAATTCTTTCGGAGATCGCACATCGATAATCACGATTCCCGGCTTAGCCCAGACCGAATCAAGAGAGATTTGAAGAGTTGTCAGCCGGTGAAGGTCTTTTTTCATTAATTGGTATGATTTGTATTCCCAGTGAAGAGTAGCGCAACTGGATGGAGAGCTAACTGATGGTTTTGGTTGTTCAGTTTAAACGAAGTAATGATAAAGGCGTATCATTACTTGTCAGAGCTGGCGATGATAACCCGATTGCGACCTTCATCCTTGGCTAGGTAAAGCGCTTTGTCTGCTGCTGCGATCAGATTGATGGCTGTTTTACCATGGTCCGGCAGTAGAGATACACCTAGGGATATTGTAATGTTGGGTAGTTCTTTTTTTCGATGGAGAATAGGCTTCCCGGTTTCGACGATCAGACGCAGCTCTTCTGCTCTCTGCTTGGCGATTGCCTTGTCTGCGCCTGGTAGAACCAAAACAAATTCTTCTCCACCAAAACGGCAGGCAATATCCTCTTTGCGTGAGTTTTTTACCAAAAGTTTGCTCAAATGTTTCAGAACGATGTCACCAGCAATGTGACCGTAAGTGTCGTTAAAATTTTTGAAGTGGTCTGCATCAAGCATAATAAGACCCAGAGGTATCTTTTCTCGTTTAGCTTTGGAAATTTCACGCTCCAGCGACTCTTCTAAATATCTTCTATTAAATAGTCCGGTCAAAGGATCGCGAATTGCTTGGAAGAGAAGTTTCTGTTCGGCCTCTCTTTGCTTGGAGATCTCATCATGTAACTTGTCGTTGAGTTTAAGCAGTTCTTTGTTTTTTCCTTCAAGTCGTTTTTTCTGTTTATGGAGGTCGCAAAACACTTTGACCTTGCTCATCAGAAGAAATTGATCGATGGGTTTCAATAGATAATCAACGGCTCCGGCTTCATAACCCTTTAAGATAAACTCTTGTGTTTTGCTGACAGCAGATAGGATTATAATGGGCAGGTCACGATGCTTTTCGTTTGCCCGGATCAATTTCGTGGTTTCAAATCCGTTTAAATCCGGCATCTGCGCATCCAGCAGGATCAGCGCAAAATTTGTTTCCTCTATTAGTTCAAGCGCTTCAATTCCAGAACCAGCTTTGGTAATATTGAGGTTCTGGTTTTTAAGCATTTTTTCGAGAACCAACAAATTGATCAAATCGTCATCCACGATCAGGATATTTGATTTATTCATGTCTGAAATGCATTCGTTTTCTCAAGTGTTATCGGTCGTCGGCTTACGTTTAGATCAGTTTATGATGCCAATGTCAGTTTTTTCATTTGCGCAATTGAAAAACCAGGGCGCCTGATGACTCACTATCTATAGTGTTTGTACCATTAATTTAGATCTCCTACAACTACCGCCATTTTGAGCCTTCAAATTATAATCATTTTTTGTGCCCAGTTCCCACTTTATTCCGGATATATCGATTCCTCAGATATTCATTTTAGTTTTATCTGAAGCGGTGTTGGGTAAATTCGCATTTCGGAAATATGATTTTCATAAATAGGAATTTAAGTAATTGATAATATGAAGAATATACGTCATACAATTGTGCAGTATCATCAGATGTGTCATGATATGTGAAAATGAAATTGGTAGAAATTGACCTCTACATCTTGTTCTCTGTAATTTTTGAGTCTAGTCACAAATAATTGAATATATTGGGATGGAACCGTGCCGTTGTCCGATCCTAAGTGAAGAATCGGAGAGTGAGGTGAAACACCTAATTTAGTGGTATGAACCAGAACGGCTGGATCGGGTTTTGCATGATGTTTCTGGTTTTAGATGAACAACAGTAAAGAACGATTGCCAGCAATAGGAATGCTGTCTGTATTTCAGTAGATTGGCATAAACAGCAAGTATTCAAGAATATGTAACTCGCCCAGATCGAGATGTGAGTCAAAGGCATAATTTGCCGCCGACTTTCTTGACCAATATTCTCAGGCCCAAGGGGACGGCGTTCCAGACAGCCTTAATGCTGAGGCCACTTTTTGTGTGGTTCTCGGGGTTTTTAATCATTCAGCTAACACAATAAGCCATTTTGAATAGAAGTTCATTTAACCCGGATCTGAATCCATACGTTACCAAAGTTCTACAACATTCAGATATAATAAGAACGCAGATCTCAGACGGAGTTCCGGATACTGCAGATTTTATCAATCTATCAAGGCCTATTATTGTGGATCTTGGATGTGGCGCAGGCAATTTTTTAAGAGACTATGCCCTTTTGTCGCCGGAAATAGATTTTTATGGCTTTGAACTACGCTATAAACGGCTGGTGAAGGGCGCTTTGAAATTTAAGAAACGCCATCTTGCCAATGTCCGGTTGATTCAAGCAAGAGCTGAGGATATTGCTTTCTGGTTTCCCCCCTCCAGTATCAGAGAGGTTTATGTTAATTTTCCTGATCCCTGGCCGAAAAAAAGGCATTTGAAACACCGACTGATCACAACAGATTTTCTTATCAGGCTCAGCGGTTTGCTTGAAGAGGAGGGGCAGTTTGTATTTAAGACAGATCATCGTGACTATTTCGATCTGGCGAAAACATTGATTGAAGAGAGTGGCGTATTTGACGTTATGGGACATACAGAAGACTTACACAATTCTCCATTGAACGAACAAAATATTCCCACAGAGTTCGAGTTATTGTTCAAAAATAAGGGTTATCCAGTTTACTATATAAAAACCAAGGTACGGTAAAGGGCGATGCTTAAGCGAAAATATTTATCCGTTTTTCTGTTTGTCGTTTTATTGTTATCAATACAGACATCGGTTGTGGCTGTCGATAATTCCAATCAGAGTTATTTTGTATTCAGTCCTGATGGGAAATATCTGGCGAAAGTTTTCCATACAAACAGAAAAACATGGATTAAGATTCATGAAACAGATGGCATGGCCGCAATCACTCAATGGCAGATTCCCAACTTCCAACCGCATACTGTACAGTTCTCTGCTCATGATTCGACACAAATTCTGTTGGCTGATAAACGCCGGTTTCTGGTTTATGATCTGACAGCGGGGACCCCGAATGTTAAATTTGCACAACCTGAAACTGAAGGGCAAAACATCATCCATGCCGCTTTTGATGTGGAAAAAAACCAAGTTGTCTGGGCTACAAAAAATAAAGTTTTTAAAACGGATCTGGAAAAAAAACAGGACCGCCGTATTGCCTCGATAAAAAAAGATGAAGGGATTATTAAATCTATTGTGCCTCTCTCTGGTGGGCGGCTGGTTGTCATCTTGAAAGGCAGCAGTAAAATATATCTGTTTTCTGCTGAAAATCCACTTTTTTCTGAGATTCTAAACGGACATCGATCTCACTTGGCTGGTGCGTTGTCTCCCCGGGGACAGGTACTTTTTTCTCTGGATGAAAATAGAGAGTTGTTCATCTGGGATGTGTCCCGGCGGAAAATTATTCGCTCACTCTATTTGGATACACCGGACAGTGATTCAAAAGTAAAAGGCGTATCATTAGACGATCCTAAAAAACATCTATTGGTTCAAACGTTCTCAGATCCGGTCGGAACTGGCCAACGGTACGCGATCGTTGATCTCTTGCATGGCCGTGTTGAATCAAATAAACTGTCCATTCTGCTAACATCAGCAGGGAATATCTATGCGACTACTGATAATTTCTCTTCTGCAAAGCCTGACAGAGGTGAGATTCTGAACCGGCGAAAAACCCGGTCTGTTCCATACAAACCTGAGAATAAAAACTCTTTTTATGATCTGGCCAAGATTGAAGCCGACAATGAGAATTATGAAGCAGCGTTGGATTTCATTAAACGTATCCGCTTGAACGATCCTCAGTTCAAACAATCCAGGGAACTGCGTAAACATATAAGAAACCAGATTGAATTGAAACACTCTTTCAATGCAGCCCTACAGCAATATGAAACCGGGAATCTGGAGTCAGCAAAAATCCTGCTCGAGAATATCCTGGCAAAGAATCCGGACAACCCGGTGATCAAACGTTATCTGGCATTGACCGAATCAAAACTGTCAAAGGGGACTTGGCTGAAAACAGCATTGACGTTTCTGATTCTACTTTTGTTAGGTTTTCTTGGATTTTTTGGCTGGAAGTATCAGGATGAAATCAGAAAAAAAATCGGGGCTTCTCCCAAAAAACCCGATGACGAAACAGAAGATAAAAGTAGTTCTCAAGTTCGCAGGGAATTTATTCACAAGCTGGATGAGACCAAAAGAATGCTTAAGAAGGCTGTTTCGCTGGATCGCAGCGGAAAGTTCAAAGACAAGTGGATCGAGTTTTCAGCCAACCTGACCAGTATTGAAAGTCGGGCAAAAAAGAATGATAAATTCTTGCCGGACTTGGGAGTTCAGCTTTCTAAAATGCAGGAGCGAATTCTTAAACTGTCTCCAGGCAGTAAAGTTCCTCAGAAGAAACAGGAACCGGTCGAACCACCGAAAAAGAATGGTTCAGGTCCAAGCTCTAAAAAGAAGTCGCCAAGATCCATTGAGGACTCTTCGGAAAAAAAAACGAAACCAGACTATTACCAGGTCCTGGGAATCGGTCAAAAAGCAAGCGCTGACCAGATCAAGAAAGCATATCACCAAAAAATGAGGGAATACCACCCGGATAAGCATAACGCTTCTGATTTTGGATGGGTGAAAGAAGAAGCAAGCCGAATGACTCAAATGGTTCAAGAAGCTTACGGAGTGCTGAGTGACCCTCAAAAAAGAAGGCAATACCAAAACTGAATAGGATCCTTCTATTCATCTTACTGTTAACCGTTTAAAATCTCTCAGGTTTTGTTCTAATGATAAAATCCATGACCGGCTTTTGCAAAACAGAAGTCCAGCAAAACAATCTATCTTGCAGCATTGAAATAAAGTCGGTTAATCATCGGTTTTTAGATGCAAGGGTTCATACACCCAAGCAGTTTCAATATCTGGAAGAGGTGTTGAAAAAACAACTTAAAGGTCCTCTCCAGCGGGGAAAAGTCGATGTCTATATTCAAATGGATTCCCAAACTGAAGATAAAGAGAGATTGAAACTGGATGAGAAGGTTTGGGAAAATGTAAAAGGGATCGTATCCGATATCGAAAAAGATCTAGGGAAACCAGTTCAAATCAATCTTTCAGATCTGCTAAGCATTAAAAACCTTTTGTCTTATGAGCAGAACAATGCAGAAGATGTTGAAGCCTACCAAGCCTTATTCGAAGCTGCTATGCGTAAAGGCGTTGCAGAGCTGATTCAGATGAGGCAAAGAGAAGGAGAGTTGCTGCTGAAAGAGTTGAATCAGCACATGGCTAAGTTGGTGGAATTAATCGATGCCATCTCTGTGTATAAAGAGGAGGCCATAAGGAATCAGCGGTTGAAGCTTCAGAAAAATCTGGAGACGCTCGGAGCCAAATATGAAGAGAACGATCCCCGAATAATGCAGGAAATTGGGATTTTCATGGACCGCAGTGATATCACAGAGGAGATCGAACGTTTCAACTCCCACCTGGTTCAAATGAATGAGCTGTTCTCCAGCCAGGACGCTGTCGGGCGCAAGCTTGACTTTATCCTGCAGGAATTGAATCGTGAGGCCAATACCCTTTGCTCCAAATCAAACCATATCTCAATTACACAAATTGGTGTTAATTTGAAAAGTGAGATTGAGAAGATCAGAGAACAGGTCCAGAATATTGAGTAAAATAAGGTGATACCTGTCCTGTCTCTTATCGCAGAAAAACTAACTATTTGTTTGTGCCGTAGAGGTAGTCGTTGAAGACCTCTTCGGTAGTTAATATGCGAAAGGTTCCATCGTCCATACGCTGGCTAGTCTCCTTCAAACGGGAGGTTGAATGACCGCAAGTCCAGGTCCTGTACGCACGCATCTGCGTACACAAGCAGGTCTTTTCTTTGACTGAAATATTATCCGGTTGTAGCTCTTTAGCTTGCTGATACGCTTCAATATAACTGCAGTTTCCTTCACGATCCAGAATATATCCCATCGATTCACAATTGGGTTTAATACCGGCACCAATACAGGGGCTCTGTGCAAGCATGCGCATCGGATAACCGGTTGGAGATACCAGGTTAACCACGATATCTTCTTCTTTGGCTTCGAAGTAGGCCTGCTTTGCCTTTTCAGGCAACCCGCTCTCCTTGGTAATGGTGAATCGGGTTGCCACTTGAACAGCTGAAGCTCCTGCTTCTATCAATTCAACTGCATCTGAGCCGGTAAATATTCCACCAGCCGGAATGACCGGAATGCTTAGAGACTCCTTTTTCAGCAATTCCATCACTTCCTGAGTAATCGTCTTCAAATCATAATTGAACCAGTCATCCAGCCCAAATCCCAAATGTCCGCCTGCCAGCGGACCTTCAACCACAATGAAATCCGGATTGCGCTTGAGTCTTGCCGTTCTTTTCAAAAAAAGCTTCAAAGCTCTCTGGGAGGATACGATGATGCCCAGTTTTGCATCTCGGAAACGGGGATGATCCTTGATCAGGTCAAAGGAGCTCAGATGAAGGCCAGCGCCCAGAGAGATTCCATCAATGCCGCCATCCAAAGCACCGATGAGCCTGGCATGGAGTGTCTCTCGCGGATTGTTCATCGTGAGCTTTTCCATCAGGTTGATAAAAATATCACCGGGTCCCTTTTTCTTCTCCATGGTGGAGGAAACGAGATTTCGGGTCGCCTCTGCGACTTCCTGCAAATCAAACTGAGCAAATGATTTATTGCTGAGGTGGGCAGAGGCCTTATTCTTAGCGAATCGATCTTTTACATAGTTCGTTTTTAAATAGCGATCTGAGACTGCGCAGATCAATGCATCAGAAAGGTGGGCAATACCACCTAGCCGGGCACCTTCCAGGGCCATTTCCGGTGTGGAGATATCAACCCCCATGCCGCCGATCATAATGGGGGCGTATTCTTTGGAATCTATTAATAAACGATAATCATCTAGTTTCTTCATGGCTGGTTGAATTAGTGTTTCATCATAATACAGCTTCCTACCCATCGGGTCAGATGCTGCTTGCAAGGGAATGCATACTGAACTGACAGAAAGCCTTAGTTTACCAAAAAACTGCTTGATCAATATTGATCAATCCTTTTAAAGTGAAAGTCTAGAGGAGATTCAGGAAAGAGCGGTACCAGTTGCCGGCAGGAGTGTTGTGTCAGTGGCCTTGACCTGTTTATATATCCCAAAATATTCCTTCTTAACTCGTTTTTTCATAAGTACTGAATGTAACCGTAATTTTGGATTATTGTAAACTGTTTTAAGAAAGTTTTACAAACATATCGGAAAACCGGATAAAATGCTTGAGCAACCGAAAGCCGGGTGCTGTTGGATGACTGCAACGCCTGTTTGAACGCTTGCGGGTCATATTCGGTAGCGCGTTTGTTCTGAACTTTGTAGGAATTGAAATAATCAACCACTTTCCCCAAACGCAAAAATGTCTTCAAAACAACAATACAGCGACCTTTCTGAGCTTGATCAACTTTGCATCAATACGATTCGCTTTCTTTCAGCCGATGCCATCCAAAGGGCTAATTCTGGGCACCCAGGGTTGCCCATGGGGATGGCTGGGATTGCTTTCCGGCTTTTTACCCAGTACCTGAATTTCAACCCGGAAAATCCTCAATGGCATAATCGGGATCGATTTGTAATGTCTGCTGGTCATGGCAGCGCTTTATTGTATACATTGCTGCATCTGACAGGATATGACCTTTCTCTGGACGATTTGAAAGACTTTCGCAAGTTGGGGAGTAAAACCCCGGGACATCCGGAGTATGGCCATACGCCAGGTGTTGAAGCAACAACTGGCCCATTGGGGCAGGGTATCGCTAATGCAGTGGGTATGGCTATTGCGGGCAAGTATTTGGGGGCATATCTGAATCAACCGGATCATACGGTGATCGATTATAATACTTACGTGTTATCTGGTGATGGTTGCCTCCAGGAAGGAATTGCCTCTGAAGCCTCTTCTTTAGCAGGGCATCTCGGGTTAAATAACCTGATCGTAATCTACGACGACAATAAAATTACAATTGATGGCAAAACTGATATTAGTTTTACCGAGGACGTTGCAAAGCGCTTTGAAGCTTATAACTGGTACGTGCAGGAGATTTCAGGTGATGGCCATGATCTTGACGCATTTAATAAAGCAATTGTGAATGCACAAAACGAAAACAGTCGACCTTCGTTAATTAAAGTTGAGACTGTTATCGGCTATGGAAGTCCTAATAAACAGGGAACCTCCGGCGTACATGGGTCTCCGCTGGGTGAGGATGAATTAAAATTAGCCAAAGATACTCTGGGTTGGAATTTTGACAAATTCTTTGTTCCGGACGAGGCGAGGGCTGTGTTTGATCAAAGCAGCTTAAGGGGGAAACAGACAGAAGCTGATTGGAATCAAATGTTTCAATCCTACGAAAGCAAACACCCTGAATTGGCTAAAACCTTTCAAAATGCAGCCAAGGGAACCTTGCACCAGAACTGGACGGATAATATACCCCAATTTGAAGCTGGGGCTTCAATTGCAACCCGTGTTGCTTCGGGGAAGTTTCTGGAAAATGTCATGCCGCAATTCCCACTTGTTCTTGGTGGCTCAGCAGATTTGACACCTTCAAACAATACGAGGTTTTCAGAGGCGACTGCTTTTCAAAAAGATTGTCCCGATGGAAGGTATATCCATTTTGGTGTCAGAGAGCATGCAATGGGGGCTATTTTAAATGGAATTTCCCTTAGCGGCCTGTTAAGAGCATACGGAGCTACCTTTCTCTGTTTTGCGGATTATATGTTGCCAGCGATCAGGGTTGCCGCACTGTCAAAGTATCCCTCAATCTTTGTTTTTACCCACGACAGCATTGGACTGGGAGAAGATGGACCCACCCATCAACCTGTGGAGCAAGTTTCCTATCTCAGAGCAATGCCGGACCTGGTCCTTTTCCGTCCCGCAGATGCCAACGAGACAGCTGAAGCCTGGAAATTTGCTCTTGAGAATCGGGATGGCCCCGTCGCTTTTGCGTTGACTCGACAGGGCCTTCCGGTTCTGGATCAGACAAAATATGGGTCGGCGCAACAAGTCTCTAAAGGCGGTTACACGCTAATATCAGATAAGGATGCTCAGGTACTGTTAATTGCTTCCGGATCGGAGGTCTCTCTTGCAATTCAGGCCCATGAACAATTGGCAACAGATGGGATTAAGTCGCAGGTTGTCAGCATGCCATCCTGCGAGCTATTTGATAAACAGCCAGAAGCGTACCGGAAACAGGTACTGCCCGACCATATCAAAGCTCGGGTTGTCATTGAGGCCGGCATAAAAAGAGGCTGGGAAGGATATATGGGAGAGCGAGGCCAGTTCGTTGGTATGTCAGGTTTTGGTGCTTCCGCTCCTGCCAAAGATCTCTTCAATCAATTTGAGATCACTGTTGAAGCAGTCATGGAAGCTGTCAGAAAAATCCTATAATTAATTTCGAGATTCATTTTTCTGATATTTCAGTATGTGACCAGAGGACGATTTCTAAATGAATATAGTAGTCTGTGCTTTTGCAGTATATAATGTGCTCAATTTGATACAGGAAAGAGTGACAATTTCCCGTTGGTCAAGATCTCTTCTGTATCTAGGGATCATTCTTCCGGCTGCGGACTATCTTCTGCGGTTCCTTATTGGAGAAATCTGGTTTCAAACCGGGGGACTGATCTTCCACAGTCTGATCTATCAGGCGATGTTCTGGGGAACCTTGACTTTGCTAAGCTGGGTATATCAACGGGATATTAAAAAGGCCGGAATACTTCTGCTGCCACTAGCCGGGTTGTTGTTGTATGGTCTGTTTTCCATTTTCAGTGCGGAAAATCTGCCTTTTCTGTCACCATTTTCGCTGGTCTCCTTCAAGTTGGGCTGGGTAAATTCTGGATATTTGATCCCGGTTGTAATTTTTATTCTTCTATGGGCCACAACCCGATGGTCCGAAGTATCGAGGAAGACTACCAGCATTCTGGCGCTATCTATGCTGATGATATTCGTCACCTATTCCGGAATCAGCTATTATCGGATTAATCAACAGTGGCAGAAATCCTTCCCGGATGCACAAATCGTTAGTATTGTGCCCTCAAACCACCAGCAGACAATGTGGAGAGTGGTTACCAGTCACCAGGGTAGCTACTTTCATAGTGATTTTCATTTCATTCAGGGGCAACGGGGGGAAATTGCCGAACAACCTGCCTTAAGTGATTCAGAGACGTCCCAACTGGCGTTGCTGGATCCGATGATCCGGGTTATGTTTCGGAAAGCATTTAAAAATCCGGTTATGCAGACTAATATTCAAAATGAGTCGATGAACATTTCCATTTCTGAGTTATTGCCATTGATCGAACCGATATGGATAAAACAACTTCAGCTTAGAAAAAACAAATCCGGTCAAATGGTCGTTTTTGAAATTAATTATGGAACAGTGTGGTAACCGGTCGACCTGCTTAAGATGAACTCAAATAAAAACCACTGCTGTATGTCTGTTGAATAACACGAAGAGGCCGATTTGCGTAATGCTCTTGAGTTAGAAAGATTGCGGCTTTTATAAAAGAGCTTTACAGTATAAACAGATGCACAAAGTCAAGAATCAATTCCAACTTGTCTGCCAGATTCCAATGTCAAAAAGCATATTCTCCTGAAAGAGTCTAATTATGTTCAGAAATTCCAGATACGTATTTGTCTTGGTATCAGTTCTGTTATTGTTCCAGCTGACTGTGTCTTCCTGCGTATCAAAATCAAAAGATCCTGCAAATTCAGGTATCAACTACAAAGGGAAAGCAATAGCTGTCAAATTGTCATCTGAAGCAAAATCCAAATTGGAAGAGATAGAGCATCATATAAAAAATAAACAGTTCATATCAGCACTTGAAAAAATTGAAGCTTTAATCAATCAGGAAAAACAAATTCCAAGTTACCATCTGGTCAAAGCAAGAGTCTTGGAAGGGATGGGGCAGGAACAACAGGCATTGAACTATTTGACCCAGCAGATTAAAGAAGATCCGGAAAATATGGGATTGGTTGTTGCTCGGGGCCAATTTCTGTTGAATAAGGGGTATGTTGAATCGGCGCGATCGGATTTTTTGCAGGCGTACAAGAATAACTATCGTTCGTTTGAAATCTTGAAGCTGCTTTCAGTAATCGAAAGAAGTAATGGAAATTTGAAAGAGTCACTGGCCCTCACAACCGAAGCATTAAATCTGAATTCAACCGATCATGAACTCTGGTTTGTCAAAGCACAACTGGAACTACGCCTGAATAAGTTGCAAGATGCAAAACAGTCCAGTGTAGCTGCAATCAGGCTTTCTGAAACGAACATCAAGTATCATCAGCTTTTTGTCGAAATCCTCGGATTTTTGAAGGAGCGCTCAGAAATCGACCAGACCATTAGAAAGCTCATTCAAAAGTTTCCAGATGATGCCTGGGTTAATATGCGGTATGCAACTCAGCTCTATTCAAATAATGAGAGTGAGAAAGCGAAAACGGTTTTGAAAAGGGCTGTAAAGCTCAATCCCCGGAACTATCTTTTGACTTTTCAGTTGGCAACCATCTTAGCGACGGAAAAGAACTGGGAGCAGTCGATTCAACTGTTTCTGGCAGGATTAAAAGAAAAGCCGGATTCCACCTGGGCCAAGGTTCAACTCTCCAAAGTGTATTTTCAGGCAGGACAATCAGCAAAAGCGGTTGAATATTTAAAAAAAGCAAGGGTGGACGAGTCACAAGACCCGTTTGTCTATGAGACTTTAGCGAAGATATATAATCGCCAGAATGACACCTTCGAGGCAGAACGTATCATTCTGGAGGGCCTGGCAATCAATCGCAAAAACCAGAATCTAATTTTGGAATATGCGGGATTATTGGAAAAAAGAGCGAAGTATAAAGAAGCGATTAAAGCTTATGAAAAGGCTTTGGCCAATAATCCGGGCGACTATATCGTTTTGGGAAAACTGGGAAATCTACATCGCCTGCTTAGACAATATGATAAATCAAAACAGTATTTTCAACATTCGATTGGGTTGAAGCCAAATACCTCTTGGGTTCGATCTTTTTATGTGGAACTGCTGTCAGACATGAAAAGTTGGGAAGAAGCACTGCGGGAGATTGATCTCATTCTTAAAATTACTGGAAATGATTATTGGGCTTACGCCAAAAAAGCTCAAATTGAACATCAGCTGGAAAAATTTGAGGCTGCTCACCAGTCAATTAGCAAGGCGATTGTTTTGCGACCTGATATTCTCTGGTTAAAGGAAATTGAAGCTAAAAGTCTGGAAAGCCTTGGTAATTACAAAAAGGCTGAAGATTCGTTCCTGATAGCTCTCCAAACATCAGTTGACAATGCATATTTATTGACACGTCTTGGTTACGTTCAGCTGCATCTGGATAAAAAAGCTGCTCTGAAGTCGCTCGAAAAGGCACTTGACAGTGAAGATTTTGATATCAGTACAATTGAGTTGTATCTGTTCTTAAAAGGACAGTCTCATAAAAGCTGGGGTTTCAAAAAAAGTAACATGGAAGCCAAGGTTCATGAAGCAATCATGCATAAGCGATTTGCTGTTGCGAATTCGCTTTTGCAGAAGCCGGATTTGAAAAATAGCCGACATCTTCCGTTCTTAAAAGCCCTGATTCAGTTACTGAAAAAAGAGAATAAATCCGTTTTAAGCAGTGATGCAAAATTTTCACAGACTCTCTCAGATTGGCATTTCTTTTATCTGGGGATGGATGCACTAGGGAAAAAAGATCTGCAGACAGCAAAACGTCAATTTAAAAAAGGACTGGTATCCAATCCTCAAAATATTTGGTTGATGATCAAACTCGCCTTTGTTCACCAGCAGTTGAAAGAATACGAGTCGGCAATCACGCTCCTGGAACGATACTTGGAGAGACGTTCGGAAGGTCGGAATATATGGGTGAAACTCAAGCTAGCCTTGAACCTAGATCTTTCATTTCAGGTTATTAAAGCGGAAAAAGTGTATAAAAGTATTTTGAAGAGTGAGCCGGATGATAATGTGGCCTTGAACAATCTGGCCTGGATGTATTTAACGACTAAAAATAGTAACATGCGTAAAGTTGACGAGGCACTGAAACTGGCGTTGAAAGCAGTTAGTATCAGCCCCTCTCCAGCAAACCTGGATACTCTGGCTGAAGCATATTATCAGAAGAAAGAATTTCATAAAGCATTGAAAACAGTTGAAAGAGCTTTGGACAGGGATCGCCAGGGACTCGATGACTTTAAAAAAACAAAGAAAAAAATCTTAAAGGCAATTCAGTCCACCAAAAAATGATATCATCCATTGTTCTGGGATCGATGTCGATTTCTATCATACCTGTTGTATCAGAGATCATCCAAATTAGAAGGCGAACATGCTGACAGTTGATTTACATACGCACTCCATTGCGTCAGTGCATGGATTGAATACGATTGAGGAGTTATTGCGTCAGGCCGACAAAAATGGCCTAGCGGGAATAGCTATCACAGATCATAGCCCCGGTATCGATAATTCCGTGTGGTTGTCTCAGAACAGAACAGGTGATTCGTTTTGGGAGGAGAATATTAAAGGACCTGACGTGCCCTACTTTCTGAACTTGTTGTCTCGTTATGAACCACCGTCCGATATTCGAGTCAGATTATTCAAGGGGATTGAATGTAATATTCTCAGTGATCATGATCGACCCACAGACGTTCCGGTATTTATCTCAGACAAGTTTGATGTTGTGATTGCATCGGTTCATCCATTTCCACCGATATTTGTCGTTGAAAACAGTCTGCAGGTGACTGAAAAAATGATCAAAGCCATGGATGATCCCATCGATATTATTGGACACCCATTTCATAAGCGATATTGCCCATTGATGGAACCACTGATGGATGCAGCGGTTGAAAAAAATATTGTTCTGGAAGTCAACAACTCCTCACTCCAACTGGGGAAGGCAGACAGTGTGCAGGCTCAGAAAATGCTGGAAATGGCCGTACAAAAAAAGTGTCGGATTGCTTTATCATCCGATGCTCATATGACAAATGAATTAGGTGGAGATGACGAGATTAACCTGATATTGGACAAAATGGAGTTCCCGGAAGAGCTGATTGTCAATCGCTCCGAAGCATCTACTCTGGATTTTATTGTCCAGAGAAAAAAGGTTCGTGCGGAAATCAAAAGTCGACTGTTGTAAACGGATTGAATTAATCACCGGCCTGTTGACGTACTGTTTTCAGCTTATCAATAGCACAGCTGTTCAATTGTCCTTTTTTAAAAATGAATATCGATAAATATTAAACCAGTAGAGAAAAATGAAAAATTATAAGATAGCTGTTTTGGCCGGCGACGGAATTGGTCCGGAAATAATGAATCAGGCGCTAAAAGTATTAGACGTAGTCGAAAAAAGAAATGATGTCAGTTTCGAAATGATGCCGGCAAATTTTGGTGCGTGTGCCTATTTCAGCGATGGGAAAGCTTTTCCTGCGGAAACGATTGCCATTTGTGACGAAGCAGATATGATCCTGAAGGGGACAATTGGCCTGGGACACGAAGAATCAGAAAAAATCCCTGTTGAAGAACGTCCGGAAAGAGGTGCGCTGTTGCCATTGCGAAAAAGGTACAATACGTATGCTAACTTTCGTCCAGTTTCACTGCCGCCTGAATTGTCTCATTTTTCGCCTCTGAAATCGAATGTGATCGGCAGCGGTATCGATTTCATGATTATTCGTGAATTAGTAGGGGGACTCTATTTTGGAGCAAAGAAAAGAGGCGTGGATAATAATGGGAAACGTTGGGTGCATGAAACACTGGAGTATGACGAAGAACAGATCAGACGAATTCTGCATGTTGCTTTTCAAACAGCTATGAAGCGGAAAAAAGTCCTGCACAATGTACATAAAAGTAACGTGTTGGTTTCAAGTGTTTTGTGGAACGAAATACTGGATGAAGTCATGCCGGAATATCCAGAAGTGACGGTTAAACAGGTGTTGGTTGATGCCGCGGCGACTGCGCTGTGTTTGAATCCCGGTCAGTTTGATGTGATGGTTATGGAAAATATGTTTGGCGATATTTTAAGCGATCAGGGTGGTGGAATCCTGGGTTCACTGGGACTCATGCCTTCTGCCTGTATTGGCGATAAAAAATCCTATTTTGAACCCTCCCATGGATCAGCACCGGATATTGCAGGGCAGAATATTGCTAATCCCTATGCCATGGTCGGATCAGTGGCAATGATGCTGGATATGATTATGGGATTGGAACAGGAATCTAAGAATATCTGGAAAGCAATGCAGAGTGTTTTCGCTGAAGGCTACTCCACACCGGACCTTTCCAATTCTGATGGTGACATTAGGATGATTGGAACAGATGAGTTCGGTGATAAGATTGTGGCCCATCTGAAGAATATCTGATTCTTCCACAACTGCTCAGCTCCAGTAGCTAGCGGAGCTGAAAAAATGGGTATCAGGAGATGTTGATGTTGGAGAAAACGGCCATGGCGTCTTTTCCGAAAACTTCCATGACATCCAGATCTTTTACAATCTCGATTTCTTTTTCTTCCAAAAGGTCCAAGAGGCTGTGGTGCGTTAGATCCTCACCGGCGGAATTGCGGACGATGACTACCTGCGGTCTTTCCGGGTCCTCTTCTGAAATATTCATCACAAACGCAGTTGAAGAATCGCTCAATTCCACTAGCGAACCTTTGGGGTACAGGCCCATGACTTGCAGAAAATCGTCCCAGACATCCATATCAAACTCCACTCCTGCCAGTGCATCAAGATAGCGCATTGCAGCTGGTGGGTTCCATGACTTCTTGTACTTCCTTTTCCCCACCAAAGCCTGATATACATCGATTATAGATATCAAGCGGGTTTCGTAAATGACCTGGTCGTAATTGACATCTTTGGGGTAGCAGGAGTTCATCGTTGTATCCTGCTTGACATGATGATAATGAGCCATGTTGATGATATCATCTGACATTCCCATCCCGGCAAGCAGGTCGACAGCAAAGGCTGGATGAGATTGCATCATTTGCATCTCTTTGCTTTCTCTTTCAAAACGGACGGTGCTATCCAAGATGTCTTTAGGAACCTTGGATTTGCCAAAATCGTGTAGAAAAGCACCGAGTATAACCTGAGACTCCTTCTCGAACATACTTCTTCTACCTTTTGACT
>PJEL010001947.1_pt1 | contig 19698 bp, 19 predicted proteins | sample 1853271 | NCBI WGS metagenome assembly PJEL01 (sample SAMN08108733, study PRJNA415343) | Invertebrate metagenome, whole genome shotgun sequencing project. | host: Globobulimina | place: Sweden: Gullmar Fjord | collected 2015-08
TATGGATAGAACAAGCAGGTATCTATTGTGAGTACTGATATGGTTGTAGGTACAAATTCCACATTGGCAAGCGATGGCCTTGCAGGTGGTGTACAAGAAGAAAACAAGTCTGGCGGAATCGGCTCTTTTGGTGGAGTCGATATGTTACGACAGGTGACCATGATCCTCGCACTTGCAATCTGTCTTGCGCTTGCTGTATTTGTCATGTTGTGGGCGCAGGAACCCGAATATAGACCCTTGGGTAAAATGTCTACTCAAGAGATGATCCAAGTATTGGATGTACTCGATAAAAATAAGATCAAGTATGAGATAGATGTTGATGTCGTGAAGGTACCCGAAGATAAGTATCAAGACGTAAAATTGATGCTGAGTCGTGAAGGTGTTGATAGCGCTGCCAGTAGCAGCGATTACCTGAGCCAAGACAGCGGATTCGGCGTAAGCCAAAGAATGGAGCAGGCCAGACTCAAACATAGTCAAGAGTTAAACTTGGCCAGAACCATCGAAGAATTAAGAAGTGTGACCCGCGCAAAAGTGATTTTAGCGATTCCTAAAGAGAATGTATTTGCACGTAATCGCTCTAAGCCTAGTGCTACGGTTGTGATCAATGCCCGCCGTGGAAGTATCGGTCAGGAAGAAGTTGATTCAATTGTTGATATTGTGGCATCTGCAGTTCAAGGACTAGAGCCCACACGTGTGACAGTGACAGATTCTAATGGCAGATTACTTAACTCCGGCAGCCAGGATGCGGTTTCGGCTCGTGCTCGTCGCGAACAAGAGTTGGTTCAACAAAAAGAGTCAGAATATCGAAACAAAGTAGAATCGATACTGATGCCAATCTTGGGGCCAGAGAACTTTACCTCTCAAGTCGATGTTAGCATGGACTTTACTTCAGTTGAGCAGACGGCTAAGCGATATAATCCTGACCTGCCAGCGCTTCGTAGTGAGATGACCGTCGAAAATAATTCGAACGGTGCCACCACTGGTGGCATTCCCGGAGCCTTGTCTAACCAACCTCCCATGGAAGCCAATATTCCACAAGAAGCGTTAAATAATCAGGCCGGCGCCGAGTCTAATTCATCTTCCGGCTCATCTCATAGGGAAGCGACCCGAAACTTCGAACTCGATACGACTATCAGCCATACAAGGCAGCAGATTGGTGTGGTGAGACGAGTCAGTGTCTCTGTAGCCGTCGATTTTAAGTCCGGCAGTGTCGGTGAAGATGGTCAAGTCAATCGTGTGCCAAGAACCGAACAGGAATTATCAAATATCCGTCGCTTACTCGAAGGTGCAGTGGGCTTCACTACCCAGCGAGGTGACATAATCGAAGTTGTTACCGTTCCCTTTATGGATCAGTTGATCGAGGAGGTCCCCGCCCCCGAATTGTGGGAGCAACCATGGTTTTGGCGTGCAATTAAGCTAGCCCTGGGTGGCATTGTTATCTTGGTGCTTATTCTTGCGGTTGTCAGACCCATGTTAAAACGACTCATCTATCCCGATAGTGTTAAATTGCCGGATGAGCCAAGATTTGGTGATGAACTGGCTGAGATTGAAGATCAATATGCTTCAGATACATTAGGTATGTTGAACAGGCCAGAAGCTGAATACAGTTACGCCGACGATGGCTCAATTTTGATACCTGATCTTCACAAAGATGATGATATGATTAAAGCAATTAGGGCTCTGGTGGCAAATGAGCCTGAACTGTCGACACAAGTCGTAAAGGGTTGGTTACAAGACAATGAGCAATGATAACGAGAATCAAGTTAAGCCCAAAGGTGGCAGTTTTAGTGTCGATGATCTTTCCGGTACTGAAAAAACGGCCATCTTATTGCTGAGCTTAAGCGAAGCCGATGCGGCTTCAATTTTGAAACATCTTGAACCTAAACAAGTTCAGAAAGTGGGCATGGCAATGGCTGCGATGCAAGATTTTGGTCAAGAAAAAGTCATTGCTGTTCATCAGCTATTTTTGGATGAAGTTCAGAAGTACTCCTCAATTGGTTTTAACAGTGAGGAGTTCGTCCGTAAGGCGTTGACTGCGGCATTGGGTGAAGACAAGGCCGGTAACCTGATTGAACAGATCATCATGGGCAGCGGCGCTAAAGGCCTCGAATCGCTTAAGTGGATGGATGCACGTCAAGTTGCCACCATCATCCAGAATGAGCACCCCCAGATCCAAACCATTGTTCTCTCGTACCTGGAACCGGATCAGGCCGCCGAAATTTTTGCTCAGTCGCCGGAAAATACCCGTCTCGATCTGATGATGCGAATCGCGAATTTGGAAGAGGTGCAACCGGCCGCGCTACAAGAGTTGAACGATATTATGGAGAAGCAGTTTGCAGGCCAGGGCGGTGCTCAAGCCGCCAAGATGGGTGGATTGAAAGCGGCTGCTAACATCATGAACTATCTCGATACCGGTGTTGAGAGCCAGCTGATGGAGACCATGAGAGAGTCGGATGAAGAGATGGCTCAGCAGATACAAGATCTGATGTTTGTCTTCGAGAATCTCATCGATGTTGATGACATAGGTATTCAGACTCTTCTGCGTGAAATCCAGCAGGACGTGTTAATGAAGGCGCTTAAAGGCGCAGATGATCCGCTTAAGGATAAGATTTTAGGCAATATGTCTAAGCGCGCTGCAGAGCTACTGCGCGATGATCTTGAGGCTATGGGGCCAATCAGAATTAGTGAAGTCGAAGTGGCTCAAAAAGAGATCCTCTCTATCGCACGACGTCTGAGTGACAGCGGGGAAATTATGTTAGGGGGCAGTGGTGGTGAAGAGTTCTTATAATGAAACCAAATAGCCCCGATAAGCCCGATGAAGATAATAAACCTGAGTCTGAAATGGACTTCAGTCATTGGCAAATTCCCGATGTGACCCAAGTTGCCCCTGGTGATGTATCAAATTTGTTCGGACGCAAGGCTGCTCACCATGAAGACGTCGAAGAAACTGAGGCTTTTTCCCCTCCCACGCTCAGTGAAATTGAAGATATCCGAAAACAAGCAGAGCAGGATGGGTTCACAGAAGGTAAAGATGAAGGCTACAAAGCGGGCATAGAGAGTGGTCGTTTGGAAGGGATGAAACAGGGACATAGTGAAGGGTTTGAACAAGGCCAGGAGCAAGGCTATCAGGAGGGCGCCGAACAAGCTAAAGTGTTAATCAATCGGTTTGATTCCTTACTGTCTCAATTTGAAAAACCGATGCAGCTGCTCGACAACGAAATAGAGCAGGAGCTCGTTCAATTGACGATGAAGTTGTCGAAAGCCGTGGTTGGACATGAACTAAAAACCCACCCTGAACATATTCTTTCGGCATTAAGGTTGGGGGTCGACTCTTTACCGATAAAAGAGCAAGGCATTAATATTCGTCTGCATCCTGATGATTATCAGCTCGTTCAAGAGCTGTATAGTGTTAATCAGTTAGAGAAAAATCGTTGGGAGCTGGAAGCCGATCCGAGTTTGAGCCCCGGTGACTGTGTCATTAATAGCCAGCGAAGTAGCGTAGATATGCGTCTTGATACACGGATTAACACGGTTCTTGAGGAGTTAGAGGGTCACCAGCAACATCTGGCTCAAACTATTGATCAGCAAAAGCAGGAGTTAGACTCTGTGGCTAATGCTGCTGTTCCCTCTTCGGCAGCGGTGCCAGAAAATAACTCAAATAACTCAAATAACTCAAATAACTCAAATAACTCAGAGCAGCAAATTCAGCCAGATAGCCATCCGCAGCAGGTCAGCATGGATAAACAAGGTAACACTGATGCGCTGTCAGCCCTCGATTCCATAGATGAGCCACCTTCCGGAGATCCGGATGAGCAATAAGTATCAGTGGGTGGAACTTACCCGATAATTACTCGAGTTAATACTATCCACCTTCATACTTTCCACCTATAGCCAGTAGCTTAACAACCCCTGTATTCAATGAATAGGCGAAGAACATCATGCGCAGCCGCCAAAACCAACTACTCAGCAAAATTAAGCATCAATCAATCAAGGTTCATCCCTTCGTCGCGGAGGCGAGCGGCCAGTTGGTTCGTGTTGTGGGCCTCACGCTCGAGGCCACCGGTTGTCGTGCACCTATAGGAAGCCTGTGTAGCATTGAAACCTTAGCCGGTGAGCTGGTTGCTGAGGTGATAGGTTTCGATGGTGAACTGCTCTACCTGATGCCAATCGAAGAGCTACGAGGTGTATTGCCTGGGGCTAAAGTTACTCCTCTAGGTGAACAAACGGGTCTGAATGTGGGTATGTCACTTCTTGGCAGAGTACTCGATGGTAGTGGCCATCCTCTCGATGGGCTAGGCCGGTTGCAAACCGAGCAAAGAGCCCCGCGGCATTCACAAGTGATTAATCCGTTATCGCGAAGGGCCATCACAGAGCCGCTGGATGTGGGGGTAAGGGCCATCAATGCCATGCTCACAGTCGGTAAAGGGCAACGTATGGGGCTTTTTGCCGGTTCCGGTGTGGGTAAGAGTGTGCTACTTGGCATGATGACGAGAGGGACGACCGCCGATGTGATTGTTGTCGGCTTGGTGGGGGAGCGTGGACGAGAAGTTAAAGAGTTTATTGAAGAAATTCTAGGTGAAGAGGGGCGTGCCCGTTCGGTTGTTGTCGCAGCGCCTGCAGATACGTCACCCTTGATGCGCCTACGGGCCTGCGAAACTTCCACAAGAATAGCCGAATATTTCAGAGACCTTGGTTATAATGTACTTTTACTGATGGACAGCTTGACTCGTTACGCTCAGGCGCAGCGTGAGGTTGCTCTTGCCGTCGGTGAGCCGCCGGCGACCAAGGGATATCCGCCATCGGTATTCGCCAAGTTACCTAAACTCGTTGAACGTGCCGGAAATGGCGGGCCTGGTCAAGGCTCTATCACTGCGTTTTATACGGTACTGACAGAAGGCGATGATCTGCAAGATCCCATTGCCGATGCGGCCAGAGCGATTCTCGATGGCCATATTGTGTTATCCCGTAGTTTAGCCGATTCAGGCCATTATCCGGCCATCGATATTGAAGCCTCTATCAGTCGTGTAGCCCCTATGGTGATAAGCCCTGAACACCTAGAGTCGATGCGTTGTGTCAAGCATGTATATTCCTTGTTTCAGCAGAATAAAGACCTCATCTCTATCGGTGCCTATACTCAAGGAAGCGATCCGAGAATAGATAATGCTATCCGCTTGCAACCGGCGATGAATGCCTTTTTACGACAAACTATGAAAGAGACGCTTAGTTTCGATAGCAGTGCGCTAATGCTCTCTCAATTGGGGGCACAGTGTAAGGTATAAATAAGTTACTAGAACCTCGAGTTTAGTACCTAGAGTCTAGAACCTTCTCTTATTCCAGGAATATTAATGGCCAAGCATGATCCGTTAGATACAGTTTTAAAGCTGGCAACAGAAGCAGAAGAGCAAGCTGCACTTCAGTTGCAGTCAGCCCAGTTGGCACTTCAGAAATGTCAGAGTCAGTTGGGAGCGTTGAGAAATTATCGATTAGACTATATGAAACAGATGGAAGCTAATCATGGTAAGACGATCAGTGCCAGTTATTATCATCAATTCCATCAGTTTGTTCGCCAGATTGATGATGCCATTGTCAAACAGATCACATCGGTTACTGAAGCCGATACTCAGAGACTTTATCGTCAACAATATTGGCAGGAGAAGCAGCAAAAGCGCAAGGCGGTCGAACTCTTGCTTGCCCATAAAGCCGAGAAGGCGCAACTGGCAGAGTTAAGGCTGGAGCAGAAATTAACTGATGAATTTGCCTCACAACAGTTTTATCGAAAGCGTTCTCGTTAGCGGCGTTACTCGCATTTTCTTATTACAGACTGCATTTGTTGGCATTTTAATTGCTTATAATCGTTATGCAATTATAGATTGACCGATTTCGGTCGATAATTTGACGCTATGTACAGCTCCATATGTTAATTGGACTATAGCGGCTGTTGGAGGCTTCATGCAGAAAATGACAAATGTACTTTTACCTAATGCTGAGATAACTGCTGAGAGTAACGCCTCTGCCGGCATTAAGAAAAGTACCCATTCAGAAAGTCGACCATCTGAAATTCAATCCTCTAAGACTCAATCCTCTGAAAAGAGTGACTTTTATGCCGCGCTGGAACAGGCAAGTAATCATGCCGATAACTCCTCTGAAAAATCAAACAGGTCAAAAGAGACGCGTATCGATGCCGTCGATAATGAGGGGAAGTCTTCACAGAGCAAGGAGCCGCTTGATGCTGAAGGGGATGCCACCAATGTGGATCATGTTTTAGCTCAGCTGACCCTTGCCAGTGAGCTCGATAATACCGATAGTCTGGACTTTAGCGGTAAACTCTTGCCGCTCAATGCCGATTTCGCATCCAATACCCTGTCACAAGAGTCAGAGCTTGCCTTCAACTTCAATAATTTTGGAAGTAATACAACTCAGGAGTCACAGCAGACTTCCGAGCTTGTCCTGGGGGAGTCACAGGAGTCAGAACTTGCTCTTCAAACAGGTGGCGCAGCTGAAACGGGTCTTGAATCCACAGAATCTATCGATCAGGAGATGATGAGTCTGCTGATGGCTAAAACGGGGTTGTCAAAAGAGGAGTTGCAGGCCCTGCCTGCAGAAAAATTAACAGAGCTGGCAGCATTAGCTAAAGCCGGTGCGACGAATTTTCAACAAGTTCTAGATGGCAATATCACGGTGGCTTCGAATCAAGCATCACTGACTAATCCGGGCAGTGTACAAGGGGCTGGCAATGTTCAGGGCGCTACATCGGGAATTCCTGCCAGTGAAGGGGGATCATCGGATCGAAATTCAAGCTCATCTGCCACGGGGACAAATGGTTTAGCTCAAGCTGGCATAAATCAAGCGGGAGCCGAGAGCAAAGGAAACCAAGCTGTAAAAGTCGACCCATTAACGGCTTTAAATGGCAGCGATCAGTCCAGTGCTCCTAAAGAGGGTGAGCTAAAACAAAGTGGTGTAAATCTTGGTGATACTAAGTCCGTTGAAGCTAAACCGATTGAACCTAAGACAGTTGAGACAAAGTCTAACGATGCTAAGTCGAGTAATATCCTCGGCGAAAAGTCCACTCTCGAAGTCGATAAAAACCTTCAGGTTAACAACAAGAGTGCGGGGCTTGCCCCCGAAGCCGCCGCGCAACAGTTGAAAGGCGCCGAGCTATCGGTGCAGTTGACACCGATAAAAGCTGCAATGGAACTCTCGCCTGCTCAAAGTGAGTCAGTGGCAGAGATAAAGACTTTTCAGACAACGGCATCAACCCCCACCTCCCCGTCGAGCCGAGGTGAAGTCCCTCAATTTCAGTTATCCTTGAGACAGAATAACGAGCAACAAAATACGATGCAGGAGATGATCCAACGGTTCTCTCCGGTCATGAAACAACAATTGATGACTATGGTGAGCCAAGGCGTACAGCATGCGGAGATCAGACTCGATCCGGCAGAATTAGGACAGATGATGGTGAGGATTCAGGTTCAAGGCGATCAGACTCAGGTCCAATTCCAAGTGACCCAGCATCAAACTCGAGATTTGATTGAGCAGGCGATCCCCAGACTAAGAGATCTGCTTTCTGAACAGGGCATGCAATTAACCGACAGTCACGTTTCTCAGGGGGATACAGGTCAAGGGGAGCGTGGAGAACATGGAAGTGATGAAAACCTAGGTCGTTATGGCAATGACATGGATGAAATAGCAGCAGAAGAGTCACTATTAAGCATAAATCAGACAACAAGTTATAGTTCGGGTATAGATTATTATGCATAAGCAGGTAACCTATAGTGCTAGAAAAGCAGTTATTGAAAATTAAGTGCTGTCGGGACAAGATAGATGGCATCACAACACACCAATAACAGGCTTAGTTACGTCTTAAGAAGGGAAATCAGATGGCTGAAGAAGAATCATTAGAGTTAGAAGAGAACCAAGAGCCTAAAAGTAAGAAAAAATTGGTGATCTTTGGTGCCATAGGCCTCGTACTGGTACTTCTTATTGGTGGTGGACTCTGGTTTTTTCTTGGTTCGAGTGACACAGCCGAGACTGCCGAGACCGAGGCGGTTGCCACTGAGAGCGATGAACCTGTCAATAGTGGCGAAGCCTACTATGTAGGTATGCCCAGACCATTTTTGTTTAACCTTCCCGGGGCGAATCGCTCAAGGTTGGTTGAAATTAAAGTTCAATTAATGGTGCGAGGGAGCGAAGATGACCTCTTGATTAAAAAGCACATTCCATTAATTGAAGATGCGTTACTGACTACGTTTAGTAGCGCCGATGTTCAGAAGTTGAGTTCACTTGCCGGTAAGGACGAAATGCGTCAGATGGCTCTGCTCAATGTTCAAAATACCCTGCAACCGGTAACCGGAAGAAAAGTCGTTGAAAAAGTCCTGTTTACCGGTTTTGTTATGCAGTAATTCGAAAACATATCCTATTTAAAAGTTAAAAAGGCACTATTGTGAGTGATCTATTAAGCCAAGACGAAATTGATGCGTTACTGCATGGTGTAGATGACGTAGAAGAAGATGAGGTAGACGAGGGGTTTGATGCCCGCTCCTATGACTTCTCTTCGCAAGATCGTATTGTCCGTGGACGTATGCCTACGCTGGAGATCGTGAATGAGCGTTTCGCTCGCCATTTACGGATCAGCATGTTCAACATGATGCGCCGAGCTGCCGAAGTGTCCATTAACGGTGTTCAAATGCTTAAGTTTGGCGAATATGTCCATACTCTATTTGTTCCTACCAGTCTTAATATGGTGCGTTTTAGTCCCTTAAAAGGAACAGCCCTTATCACCATGGAAGCAAGGTTAGTCTTTATCTTAGTGGATAACTTCTTCGGTGGCGATGGACGCTTTCACGCTAAGATTGAGGGCCGTGAATTCACCCCAACTGAACGGCGTATCGTGCAGTTACTGCTGAAGATCATCTTCGAAGACTATAAAGATGCCTGGGCGCCGGTGATGGATGTCGAGTTCGAATATCTGGACTCTGAAGTCAACCCGGCTATGGCTAACATTGTTAGCCCGACCGAAGTAGTTGTTGTCAGTTCCTTCCATATCGAAGTCGATGGCGGCGGCGGCGATTTTCATATCACCATGCCTTATTCGATGATTGAGCCCATTAGAGAACTGCTCGATGCCGGTGTACAAAGCGACACGCAAGATACCGATATGCGTTGGTCGCAGGCCTTAAAAGATGAGATTATGGATGTCGATGTGGGCATAGATGCGACCATAGTGGAGCATAAGCTTACGCTAAAAGATGTGATGGAATTTAAACAAGGGGATGTGATCACCGTTGAATTGCCGGAACATATCGTTATGAGGGTCGAAGATCTACCGACTTACCGATGCAAGCTGGGTACCTCGCGTGATAATTTAGCGTTGAGAATATGTGAAACTATTCAGAGACCGGAATCGGCCAAGAGCGAACTGCAACTGGTCACTCGAAAGGCTAAGGTTAGAGAAGCTCAAGAATTATAAGTTAAGCAAGCAACTCGTTACGAGCTTTCGTTACGGGGTATAGCAAAGGTTGTAGGGTCGATTACCTACGAGGGTCTTACCACTTTACACTTGCTCGAAACTCGAAGCTCGAAGCTTGAAGTTCGAAACTAAGCGCTAACTGATATTAAAAATATTTAAGGTAAAAAAGATGAGTACTGAAGATACAGGTGATGATTGGGCCGAGGCAATGGCTGAGCAGGCCATAGAAGAGGCGCAGGCTGTTGAACTCGACGAGTTAACCGATACCGCTGCAGCGCTTTCTGAAGACGATGTCGCCAAGCTCGATTCTATTATGGATATCCCTGTGACTATCTCGATGGAGGTGGGTCGTAGCTTTATCAGTATCCGGAATTTATTGCAGCTCAACCAAGGCTCGGTGGTCGAATTAGATCGTGTCGCAGGTGAGCCGTTAGACGTGATGGTCAACGGAACATTAATCGCTCATGGGGAAGTGGTGGTTGTGAACGATAAATTTGGTATTCGTTTGACTGACGTGATCAGCCAGACTGAACGAATTAAAAAGCTTAAATAAAGGCTGTTATGATTATCTCAATGTTAGCAGCTGGCGCTGCTACGACCGCGACGGCGGCCTCTGCGGTAGAAAAAGACTCGGCAATGGCTACGTTAGCGAACATGTTGGGTGGCTTAATTGTCGTACTTATCCTGATCTTCGTCTTGGCTTATATCGTGAGGCGGTTTAATTTAGTCCCTGCAAGCAGCAATGTACTTAAAGTGGTTGCTGCAACGTCGTTAGGGCAGAGAGAGAAGGTAGTATTAGTCGAGGTCGATGGTCAGCAATATCTACTGGGCGTGACCTCTCAACAGGTTAATTTAATAGATAAACTGGAAACTGTGGTAAATACTGAGATGGATTCATTTGCCAGTCGATTACTTCAAGCAAAGTCAAAACAATCATGAAACGGATCCTGATTTTTATTGCGTTTAGCCTATTACTTATTTCGCCGGAGGCCTTCTCACAAGGAGGCGTTCTGCCAGCCGTAACAGTGACAACTGGCCCACAGGGCGAGACGCAATACTCTGTGACTATGCAGATACTCTTGTTGATGACCTCGCTGAGTTTTCTGCCTGCCATGGTTATTATGTTAACCTCATTCACGCGAATCATCGTTGTCCTGTCCATTCTCCGTCAGGCGATTGGTCTGCAGCAAGCACCGTCTAATCAGGTGTTGATCGGAATGAGTCTGTTCCTCACTTTTTTTATTATGTCGCCCGTTTTCGATAAAGTTTACGATGATGCGGTCAAGCCCTATATGGAAGAGAGCATGGGCATCGAGGAGGCCTTTAATAAGGGTAAGGAGCCGATAAAGACATTCATGTTAGCGCAGACCCGTGTGACCGATCTCGATACTTTCATTCAGATCTCCGGCTATCAGAATATTAACTCACCGGAAGAAGCGCCGATGAGTGTGATCATTCCCTCTTTTATCACCAGTGAACTAAAAACAGCCTTCCAGATTGGGTTTATGCTGTTCGTCCCATTTCTCGTTCTGGATTTAGTGGTCGCCAGTATCTTGATGGCCATGGGTATGATGATGCTCTCACCTATGATTGTTTCACTTCCTTTTAAAATTATGTTGTTTGTTCTCGTCGATGGTTGGAGCCTTGTGATGGGGACTCTAGCCAACAGTTTTGGGACCTAGGAGTCCTTATGAATCCTGAATCACTGGTCGATATATTCCGAGAAGCGTTAACCGTTATCGTGACAATTGTCTCCTTGATCATTGTTCCTGGTCTTATGATAGGTCTCGTTGTTGCCGTTTTTCAGGCGGCAACCTCAATTAATGAGCAGACGTTAAGTTTCTTACCACGTTTGCTTACTACTTTGTTTGCACTGATGTTTCTGGGCCATACGCTGATACAAACGATGATGGAGTTCTTCATTCAGATGGTAAATATGATCCCGCAGGTTATCGGGTGATGCACATATACCTGCAGGTGTTTATCTTTGACAGTATAAAGCGCCCTGGCTGATGGAAATTTTAATCGGCACCATCATGGATACCATAGCGTCATACATGTGGCCGCTATTTCGGGTATCGAGCATGTTGATGGTGATGGCCGTTTTTGGTGCTAATACCACTCCTGTCCGTGTTCGTCTGCTCCTGTCTATGGCGATCACATTTGCTATTGCTCCTGTATTACCCCCTGTAGAAAATATTGAACTTTTCGCCTTATCTTCGGTATTTGTAACCGCCCAGCAGATCTTAATCGGCATTGCCATGGGTTTTGTCACCTTGTTGGTCATGCAGACGTTTGTGTTGACGGGACAAATTATAGGTATGCAAACGAGTCTGGGTTTCGCCTCTATGGTTGACCCCTCATCGGGTCAACAAACCCCGGTGATCGGTAACTTCTTTCTACTGCTAACGACAATGATTTTTTTAAGTGTCGATGGGCACTTAGTGTTGATCAGGATGTTAGTGGTGAGTTTCGAGACGATCCCCATCTCCGATCAGGGGCTAAGTCTTACCAGCTATAAGCTGTTAGCCGAGTGGGGAGCCTATATGTTTGGTGCCGCGCTCACCATGTCAATTACTCCCATTGTGGCACTCCTGTTGATTAACTTATCTTTCGGTGTCATGACCCGAGCGTCGCCGCAACTCAACATCTTCGCGATTGGTTTTCCTGTTACTATGGTCAGTGGCTTGATCATCTTATGGTTAACCTTGACTCCGATTATGGAGCATTTCGGTGAGGTCTGGCGTGCCGCTCAGTTATTGCTTTGTGATGTGTTACTGCTTCAATGTAATGTCGATGGTCTTTTTTAATCATGCAAACGATAAAGCCCGGGAGTTAACCTATGGCTGAGAACGACAGCAGTCAAGAAAAAACCGAGGAGGCGACCCCCAGGCGCCGGGAGCAATCCCGGGAGAAAGGTCAGGTTGCCCGCTCGAAGGAGTTAGGAACTTCAGCTGTCTTGATGGCAGCCGCTGTCGGCTTCGCAGTCACCGGGCCAAGTATCGCCAAGAGTCTCTATAATATTATGGAGATACTCTTTACCATGGACAGAACGCAGATATATGACACCAATGAGATGTTTCTAATCTGGTCTCTTATAGGTAATGAGCTCGCCTTTCCTATGTTGAGCTTTATTGCAATACTCACCCTTATGGCATTCTTGGGCAATATTGTCCTTGGCGGTATCACCTTCTCCACCAAGGCATTTATGCCTAAAACTGATAAGATGAATCCGGTTAATGGCTTCAAACGAATGTTTGGGGTTCAGGCGCTCGTCGAGCTGACCAAAGGTATCGCTAAATTTTCGGTCGTCGCATTATCCGCCTATTTTCTTCTAAGCTATTATTTTAATGATATTCTCGCGCTCTCACGGGATCACCTTCCGGGTAACGTTTACCATGCATTAGATCTCCTGATCTGGATGTTCATCATTCTCTGCTCCTCCACCATTATTATTGTCGTTATAGATGTGCCGTTTCAAATCTGGAACCACAACAAACAGCTCAAGATGACAAAGCAGGAGATAAAAGATGAATACAAAGATACCGAAGGTAAGCCGGAAGTTAAGGGCAAAGTAAGGCAGATGCAGAGGGAGATGGCGCAACGTCGAATGATGGGCGAGGTCCCTAATGCCGATGTGATTGTCGTTAACCCTGACCATTATGCTATTGCGGTTAAGTATGATGCCATGAAAGCCACGGCTCCCTTTGTTTTGGCAAAAGGCGTCGATGAAGTGGCATTCAAGATTAGGGAAATAGCGCGAGAACATGAGATTGCCATCGTTTCGGCCCCACCTCTGGCACGTGCAATATACCACACAACGAAAATCGATCAGGAGATTCCCGAAGGACTTTTCACTGCGGTAGCCCAGGTGCTCGCCTACGTATTTCAGCTTCGTCAATTTCAAAAACATGGGGGTAAGCGACCTAATCCAATTCCAAGTGAGCAACCTATCCCTGATGAACTTAAACACTAGAGTTACCGCTGTTAAGTGTTAAATAATGGGTAATTGAAGCCTGGCTGAGTCGATATAAGGATATTAACCCGCAGAATAGTTGCATTCTTATCCACGTCTACTGGTTTTATCATTATATTGTCCATTTGAGATATTAAGCCGTTCATTTACCGTGTGTTTAACGGTATAGTGGCGCAGCTAAAAATCTACTTACTAAATTTTTACTAAGTTTTTACTAAATTAGCACTAAATTACTAAACTCCCCATATTGGCTTAAAAATTGCTGAGTAAGGGCTAGATGTCAAAGTTTGGACTCTTTTTGAATGGATGTTAAAGCAAGCCTAGGTCAATTAAAGCAAGTAAGACCCGCCAATTTTAAAGGCTTGGGTACACCTCTGCTTGTTTTAGCCGCTTTGGCTATGATCGTATTGCCGATCCCTGCATTCCTGCTCGATATTCTTTTCTCTTTCAATATTGCCTTAGCACTTATTGTATTACTGGTATCTATCTATACCGACAGACCGCTGGATTTTGCCGCATTCCCCAGTGTATTACTGGTTGCAACCCTGCTGAGACTGGCACTTAACGTCGCCTCTACCCGAGTCGTATTACTCGAGGGTCACAATGGTGGTGATGCGGCGGGTAAGGTGATTGAGTCTTTCGGTTCTGTGGTGATAGGCGGTAACTATGCCGTGGGTCTGGTGGTCTTTCTCATTCTTATCATCATTAATTTCGCCGTAGTGACTAAAGGTGCCGGGCGTATCTCAGAAGTGAGTGCCCGCTTCACCTTGGATGCAATGCCTGGTAAACAGATGGCTATCGATGCCGACTTAAATGCCGGTGTGTTGAACCAAGACCAAGCCCGGGTTCGCCGCGCAGAGGTCACTAAAGAAGCTGATTTCTATGGTGCGATGGATGGTGCCTCAAAATTTGTAAAAGGTGATGCGATTGCCGGTATTATGATCATGGTGATTAATATACTGGGGGGATTCGTCATCGGTATGGTTCAGCATGGACTCGATTTCTCCTCTGCGGTAGAGATCTACACCCTGCTAACCATTGGTGATGGCCTGGTGGCTCAGATCCCAGGCCTGTTGCTCTCCATTGCGGCGGCACTCATGGTGACACGTCAAAATGAGTCGGGTGATATGGGTCAGATGATGATGAGTCAGATGTTTGACAATCCGAAATCGATAGCCATTGCCGCCGCGGTCCTGTTTATCATGGGTATCGTACCAGGTATGCCACATGTTGCCTTTCTCACTCTCGCTTTTGCCGTCGGCGGCGTTGCTTTCGTTATGTATAAGAAGAAGGCAAATGAGCGCGAGAAAGCGCTGGAGCTGGCTAAGACCGCTCCGGCAACGAGTGCCGATGCAGGCAAACCGAAAGATCTGAGTTGGGATGATGTTCAACACGTCGATACCATCGGGCTCGAAGTGGGTTATCGACTGATCCCACTGGTTGATAAAGGTCAAGGCGGAGAGTTGCTGGGACGAATCAAAGGGGTAAGAAAGAAACTTTCTCAGGAACTTGGCTTCCTGGTTCCTGCGGTTCATATTCGCGATAATCTGGACCTGTCACCAAATACCTATCGTATATCTTTAATGGGCGTGGCCTCCGGGGAAGCCGAGATCAGGCATGATTGTGAACTGGCGATTAACCCTGGACAGGTGTATGGCAAGTTAGATGGCATTGAAACTACCGATCCCGCCTTTGGGCTGGAGGCGGTGTGGATTGCACCTGAGCTTAGAGAGCACGCCCAAACCTTAGGGTATACCGTTGTTGACGCTGCGACGGTAGTAGCAACACACTTGAGTCAGCTGTTAACGAATAATGCGGCTAAGCTACTGGGCTACGAAGAGGTTCAGCAGTTGATGGAGATGTTAGGTAAGCATTCTCCAAAACTTGTCGATGGGTTCGTGCCAGATGTGATGCCACTAGGCTCTGTGGTGAAAGTGATGCAGAACTTACTTAATGAAGGGGTTTCAATCCGAGACCTGAAGACCATAGTTCAGACATTACTGGAGTATGGCACTAAGAGCGCCGATACCGAGGTACTGACGGCCGCGGTGCGTATTGCACTGAAACGCATGATCGTTCAAGAGATCAGCGGACCGGAGACAGAGATACCTGTCATTACATTGGCGCCAGAGTTGGAACAGATGTTGCATCAGTCTATGCAAGCGACTGGCGGTGAAGGTCCGAATATTGAACCTAGTCTAGCTGAACGTATGCAGAAGTCTCTAGAAGACGCATCACAGAGGCAGGAGATGGTCGGACAGCCGGCAATATTGCTTACATCGGGTATGTTACGTTCAACCTTGTCCAGGTTTGTTAAACATACAATTCCAAACCTAAGGGTGATCTCCTATCAGGAAGTGCCCGATGAGAAGCAGATTAGAATAGTATCTGCTGTCGGTCAGTAGAGGGTGTGTAAGTGAAGATTAAACGATTTTTAGCAAAAGATATGCGCACAGCTCTCGCCCAGGTTAAAGAGACCTTAGGTTCAGATGCCGTGATTATGTCCAACAAGAAAGTGACGGGTGGCATAGAGATAGTGGCGGCTGTCGATTACGATGAGCCTAAGCCAAAATTGCAGCAAACAGCCAATGCTGCTCCCACGTCATCATTTCTGGATTTAGCCGAAGAGAAAATTTCTCTTGGGTCAAAAAGGTCCGTGCGGACGGAATCAAAAATTAAGCCGGCTCCTGCCGCCGATTCATTGCAAGCCCTGTTAGAAAGACAACAGAGTCGGGTTAACCAACAGATCAGTCACAAGTCCGATGAGCTGGATATGCCCGAGTGGGCAAAAGGGTTACAAGCGCCATCTGTTAATGCGAGAGTAGCCGAACCCGAAGCAAAGCCATTTAATGGTCGAAGCGGGCATGAATCTAAAGTTAAACCGAATCAAGAGTTTGATGCGATGCGCGAAGAGTTAGCCTCTCTGCGTAATTTATTGACTCATCAGGTGACGTCGTTACTGTCGGAGCAAAAGAGTCGGGTTAACCCTGTCGGTGCCATGTTAGAAAGTAAATTGCTAGATGCAGAGTTTTCACCGGCAGTGGCAGCAAAGCTTTCCGATTTGAGTGAACATTATACTCCGGCCGAACTCGTCAGAACTTTGCCGCGCAGTTTGGCCAATATGTTAGATAATCAAGGTGATGATATTGTTCGCCAGGGTGGTGTCGTCGCATTTGTTGGTCCGACAGGGGTCGGTAAAACAACAACTGTTGCAAAATTAGCCGCCAGATATGTTGCACACCATGGTGCAGATCAAGTTGCGTTGATTACTACCGATCATTATCGCATAGGAGCCTTTGAGCAATTGGCTACCTATGGCAAAATAATGGGGTGTCCGGTAAAGCAGGCACATGATCTTAATGAGTTGGAACAAATTCTTTATCAGTTTAGAAATCGCAAGCTAGTATTGATAGATACGGCGGGTATGGGTCAACGAGATATCAGGCTTTTCCAACAACTTGATAATTTAGCTGCAAATAGCAGAATACCTATACGCAGTTATCTGGTACTGTCTTCTACAGGGCAGAGAAGGGTCTTAGAGGACGCCGTAGCGCAATTTAAACGTATTCCGCTATCGGGAGCCGTGTTGACTAAGCTCGACGAATCAATTTCTTTAGCTCCCGCATTGAGCGTATTGATACAAAGTGGGTTACCATTAAGTTATGTAACTGACGGGCAAAGAGTTCCAGAAGATATGCAAGTTGCTGATACCTTAGCTTTAGCCAATAAAGCGTTATCGGTATTAGATAAGAAAGAACACTTAGTACAGAACAATGAACGGTCAGATGAAAGGGCCTATGCATTTGAGTAAAGCAATGAGTCGGGATCAAGCAAGTGGTTTACGTATGATGAATCAACCTTATAACGAAAAAGTAAAAGTAATCGCGGTTTCCGGTGGTAAAGGTGGCGTGGGTAAAACCAGTGTCTCCATCAATACCGCCGTAGCCTTGGCTGAAAAAGGAAAGCGTGTATTAGTCCTGGATGCTGATTTAGGTTTGGCTAATGTCGATATTATGTTGGGGTTACGAGCCGATCGTAACTTATCACATGTATTATCGGGAGATGCAGAGCTGGATGATATTATCGTTCGTGGGCCTAAAGGTATCGGTATTATTCCGGCGACCTCGGGAACACAGGCGATGGTTGAACTGTCTCAGGCACAGCATGCCGGTTTAATTCGAGCCTTTAGTGAGATGCGTACCCAATTCGACATTTTAATTGTCGATACTGCGGCAGGTATCTCAGATATGGTATTGAGTTTTTCTCGGGCTTCTCAAGATGTGCTAGTAGTAGTCTGTGATGAACCGACATCGATCACCGATGCTTATGCCTTAATAAAGATATTGAGTCGTGAGCATGGTGTTTTCCGTTTTAAAATAGTTGCCAATATGGTGAGAAGTTTACGGGAAGGGATGGAACTCTTTGCTAAACTTAGTAAAGTTACGGATCGTTTCTTAGATGTCGCGTTGGAATTAGTTGCAACGATACCTTTCGATGAAAATTTACGTAAATCTGTACGTAAACAAAAATTGGTCGTAGAGGCGTACCCTAAATCACCGGCATCAATTGCTTATCATGGCCTGGCCAATAAGATAATTAGTTGGCCTATACCTCAGCAACCAGGTGGTCATCTTGAATTTTTTGTCGAGCGATTAGTACAACGACCTGAGTATCAAGAGGATAGGACGAGTGAGTAAAGCCGCTGCGTATACTTGTTTAGATAATAAAGCCTCAATAGTTGAACAGTATGCACCGTTGGTTAAAAAGATTGCCCACCATCTGTTAGCGCGTCTACCGGCATCGGTTCAACTCGATGACCTGTTGCAAGCCGGAATGATGGGGCTCCTCGAAGCTTCTTCGAAGTTTGATGGTAGCAAAGGGGCAAAATTTGAAACTTTTGCAGGTATTCGGATCCGTGGTTCGATGCTTGATGAGATCCGTCGGGGAGACTGGGTTCCACGCTCGGTTCATCGGAATCAAAGGCGCGTTGCTCAGGTTATCGGTGAGTTAGGGCAAGAGCTAGGCAGAGATGCCGTTGACAGCGAAATTGCACAGCGACTTGATATGTCGCTCGATGAGTACCATCATATTCTTAATGATGTTTCAGTGGGTAAAGTTGTTGGTATCGAAGACTTAGGTGTGTCGGTCGATGTTGTTAGCCATGAAGAGGCTCAGCAGGACGATATATTTGAGTCGGTAGCAGACGTAGAATTTCATAAGGCATTAGTGGAAGCTATCAAGCTTTTGCCTGAAAGGGATGGATTAGTTTTGTCGCTTTATTATGACGAAGCTCTGAATTTAAAAGAAATTGGGGCCATTCTTGAAGTTAGCGAGTCGCGTGTAAGCCAGATATTGAGTCAGGCGATGCTCAGACTTAAAGCTAAACTTAAGCATTGGACAACAAAATAACAATATATACACCCAAGCTACGTCAGGATGTTCGTTTCAGAGCTCCCGTAGGATAGCTGAACAAGACAGTGATTGAGAGAATGGTTATTCCCTTGTTGATATCACTAACGCAGTGCAGATATTTTACGGGAGCTCCCGAAGGGCAAGGCGAGAAGCAACATTTTTTTGCGTTATGAAATATTGAATTAGAATAACTAGTCCTACTATTTCATGCCTTAAATTCTGTCACTTCTCGACATGCTGAATCCTGCATCTTGAAGTGGTTTGGGTATATCAGTAATAATTAAAGAGTTCCGCGGAGGAAACCTTGGACAAGAATATGAAGATTCTCGTTGTTGATGATTTCTCAACAATGAGGCGTATCATCAAGAACTTGTTAAGAGACTTGGGTTTTAATAACACTCAAGAAGCAGATGACGGTTCAACAGCACTGCCTATGTTGCAGAAAGGCGACTTCGATTTTGTCGTGACCGATTGGAATATGCCTGGTATGCAGGGAATCGATCTATTAAAAGCGATTCGTGCAGACGATGAGTTAAAGCACCTTCCTGTGCTGATGGTTACTGCAGAAGCCAAAAGGGAGCAGATCATCGCAGCAGCGCAAGCGGGTGTGAATGGTTATGTTGTTAAGCCTTTTACAGCAGCTACGTTAAAAGAGAAGTTAGACAAAATTTTTGAACGACTCGGATAATCAAGGTTGTGTTATGCAGGCTATAACCTCAGGGCTCATTTCGTTAGAGCAAGCAAATAAACTTGTCGAACTGCTGACCGAAGGCCAGCAAGAGCAAGCCGACGAGTTGATCAGGGACATTGCAACGCCAATTCAAAAAGAACTGTTCGATGAGGT
>PJEL010001948.1_pt1 | contig 19680 bp, 24 predicted proteins | sample 1853271 | NCBI WGS metagenome assembly PJEL01 (sample SAMN08108733, study PRJNA415343) | Invertebrate metagenome, whole genome shotgun sequencing project. | host: Globobulimina | place: Sweden: Gullmar Fjord | collected 2015-08
GCCAAAAATAGTTACTCCAGTATCCGATATTCTATGCTCGGTTTCCCCCGAGCGAATCACTATGTAGATGGTGCAATCGAATATAGGTTATGAGCCCAACAATTCCGTTCTGTAACAATAAGTATCTGTATACCTATGCCCCCCCCTTTGTTGGGGGGGCCATTGGGGGTCCATTGTTGGGGGTCCATTGTTCGGGGTCCATTATATAATACGTAAATGAAATAAAAATATTACCGCCCATGTTTTCATCACCTCTTTCTCTTACTTCCTGGATCATCGTGCCCGGGGGTGATTTAGGGCACTTAACGTCACCCACACGCCTACCGCCTACCATCCGACACAGCCAACATGTATAATATATATAATATTATGTGCGCTATGATGCAATTTACTCCAGTGCTCGTTTCAGATGTGGTATCCACTGCATTCAAACAAGAAACGGTCGCTTGGTGTTGCCCCCTGATCCCGTCCACACGTATAATATACACATTATCATACGCACTCTGGTGAAATTTACTCCAGTGTTTGGATGCTCTTAGGGATACAGCAATGTTATGAGAAGAGAATTGGGTTCGTGACATCACAAGACAGAGTTAAGCTCATAGTATTATATGACCACAGCACTCCCGCGGCGTTTTTGACTTCATACTATTATAAGATCAGAGGAGTTGGGTGGCTCATAATATCTAACTCTAATGCTCTAACTCTAACCCTAAACCTAATCCTAACCTTAGCTTCAGAGCCCTCAGAGATAGAGTATATCGTATCCGCTGCACTCAACCAAAGTCGGTTTTGTACTACAAAACCGATTTCGGCTTCATACTAGGAACGATCGCTTGGCTGATTCCGTGTCCACATGTATCAGACACATAGCGCATTATGCCTTCTGGTGCAATGTACAGCTGTGATCGCTCAGCTCCAGAGCCCTCAGTTTTATGGAGTATAAATGAGGAGAGGTGTGAAGCCATGATAAGGCCATACTAGGGGTTGAAGCCCGATGGAAAGATACACGAAACTGGACAAGGTGAGTTCGCTTAGTTGAAGTGGGAATGATGAGTAAATCACGAGCGAACTGGTTGGATGGAGTTGAAACCAGGGAAGTGGGATGAACAGATGGGTTTAGGTCTTAGCTAGGGTTATTAACCCCCCTCTCGGGGGTACATCATTGGAAGATGAAAGTGTTGTCGTAATGTACAATATTAGGGCGATAAATGAATCACGAGGGAACTAGTAGGATAAGGTTGAAACCAGGGGCGTGGAGTAAACGACGATGGAGTTAGGTTTTGGATTTAGGTCTTAGTTAGGGATATTAACCCTTCAGGGGTACGCTGGAGATGAGACCATGTGGGTAGGCCCCAATAAATAATGTTAGGGGGTAAAGTTGTGAAGGATTAAAGGGGGGCGATGGGATGGACTCGTAAGAAAGTAAATTGCACTGAGAATGTGGAGCTACATATATTTGTTTATTTGTACTGTGTGATTATATGGTGAAGTAATAGTTTTACTTTTGTGGATGCTAGTTGGTTCCCGTTGATTCTGTGGTTAATCGATCCTCTGAGAAAATACAAGTCACCCACCATGAATGGGTTTTACCTATGGCTTTGGGGTCGTGTTGTAGCGCTAAATTTTATAGTAAAATACCAAAAAACAATAATTCTATTTGGAGCTCGGTTTTCGTGCTGCCATAATTGTACCTCTAACCTTGTTCATCCCCCTGATGTTGTCATCATCAGATTGGGGAGGGGACCTACGGCGTTGTGTACAAGGCGAAGGATCGAGTGACAAATGAGATCATAGCCCTGAAGAGAATAAGGCTAGAGGCAGAGGATGAGGGAATTCCCAGCACGGCTATAAGGGAAATATCACTCCTAAAGCAGCTTCAGCATCCTAATATTGTACGACTATATGATGTGGTTCACATGGAGAGGAAGCTCACGCTTGTCTTTGAGTACCTCGACCAGGATCTCAAGAAGTATCTTGATGTGTGCGAAGGTAGTCTTGACAAAACCATAATGAAGTCATTTCTGTACCAGCTTCTCAGAGGAGTGGCATATTGCCACCATCACAGGGTCTTGCACAGAGATTTGAAGCCACAAAATCTACTAATTAACCGAGAAGGTGAACTGAAACTGGCCGACTTTGGACTGGCTCGTGCATTTGGCATTCCTGTCCGTAGTTACACGCATGAGGTTGTTACCCTGTGGTATCGTGCACCAGATGTACTAATGGGGAGTCACAAATACTCTACTCCTGTAGACATTTGGAGCATTGGGTGAGATGATGAATGAGTTATATAATATTTGCATCAGATCAGATCAGTGGCCTTGTCTTGCTACTAAAGCTTGTACCCAGGTGCATATTTGCAGAAATGGCCAATGGGCGGCCCCTCTTTACAGGCACCAGGTCAAGATTTTTTTGAGCATTTCACCCGATTTGTCTCGTAGGGTGTGCCGCATCAGTCGTTTGTGTTGTGTTGTACTGGATTTGTGATGACGTTTGCTTGGTAGTACTGAGAGTTGTCACTGTTTTGTCTGTTGATGGCATCCTTCTGTTGGTAACTGTTTGTGTCTAGTATTGTGCTTCTGTTACTACCAGTGTGTTAGACCTTCTTGTCTCGTTCTTTCAAGGGCTTTTTTGACTGGCATACCTACCGTTTGAATTCCTTACTCTTTGCCTAACACTGGTTATATTGGAATTTACGCCGTCAGTGAGAAGAACCAGCTGGACCGCATAATCAGGCACCTAGGTAGGCGTGTATCCTCGGTTGAGGGTATTTTGTCCTTTATACCGGAGCTACAGCCTCCTCCATATACACCTTATTATCCGACCTGGTTGCATTTATAGCCATATGTATCACTCACTTTCTCACTTGATTGGACGCTCCTCCGCTTGATTCCAGGGACTCCGGATGAGTCTACGTATCCAATATTGAGGTAATAATAACCCCAGCTTCCCTGATATATTCGTGTTCTAGAGCTGTACCCAAAACGTTTACATGACATTTTTTGTCTCAAAACCCCCTTCCTTTTCTTGGATGTGAAATAACATCATGAAAGCGAGGTACACCTTTTGTGGTGTACCTTGCACTACTGCACCATGCATCTTTATGTCGCCGTTCACCCTCTGCTGGCATTGCCTCTTTATTACAGGGAATTGCCTCACTGCCCTTCTAGCTTGGGTATGTATTAAAAGTTCTTTTTCTCTCACTCTAATGGCCACCAACCTTGCCCACCCGAGCTAGCTTGCTAGCTCACTTGCTGGCCCAGGATTAGTGATTCTTTTTTCTCATGCCGCTGCTTACTAAGTTTAACTTCTCCACAGGGCACTATCCTGTACCAGAATCCCTTTCACATCTTGTTCCCACTTTAGGTTAGAATAAGAGTACAGTACAGTCGCCTGTTTTAACTAGGGAGATTGGGTACTTGAAATGTATCGAGGGATAAAGTGCCATGCTCTTTGCATGCGTCGTTTACCGCTGTATCATCAGAGACTTTAAGTAGGATAATTTAATACTCTAAGGCAGACTGTAGTAAAAATCTTGGTCTCGAGAATTTAGAGCTGAAGCTAGTCCGTTCTGCTGACCTCTATTCATGCGCACTACAGACCCAAAGGGTGTAGATTTGATCTCAAGGATGCTTGTGTATGATCCACAGAAAAGAATTAGCGCAAAGGTAATCATTTTGCATGGTACATGTGATTTACGAGGGGGAGAGCCACCGCTTGTTAAAGGGTTGGGTTGGTTGGTTTATGTGTGGTCTGTGATAATGATGAAGGTGGTGGCTATGGCTCTGCCCAAATGTTGTTTATAATCATCTTATTATTCCCACCCTATTGCAGGATGCAATGGATCATGAGTATTTTGCTGACTTGAGTGAAACCATACGGCAAACAGGGTAGGTATATCGGCCGACCCTCAACAGACTAACACACCATTGGTGATTGTATTATGTTTAGAACAACATCATTTGGTTTAAAACAATGCAGGGGACCAGGATGCTCTTAAGCAGCGGGTGGGCCATTGGAAAATATTCAAAAGAAATGAAATGTAATGCGATTTGCGCCGTGAAGCTCAACAGATGGATAAAAGTTTATCATGAGATGATTCAGACAAGAAAGAGTTTCATTATTTTATATTGCCCTCGACCTGCTTTAGCACACTTAATGTAGTTTATGGCTTATTTGTGACGTGTGTTTAAATAATGACGAGTTTTCCATTTAGGATTTCTATGACCAGACCAGAAGAGCTACAGCTACAGCTACTAACTCACTTGCCACTGCAGCGTTCTAGAGGGAACACCATATTACTAACTACTACTGGTATACTGCAACGTTGGGTTAGGTAGAACCAATAGGGAGGACTCTAGGAAATGGGTCAAATAACCATGTCTGTCTTTAATACATTTTTGATAAACAACTCTACATGCACTCATTGCCCCTCGACTAGACTAATGGCTTGACTGTAACGGATAAGGTTGGGTTTTGTAGCAGTTGTGTGATTACGAGTGAATATTTTTAGAAGAGCTTGCTTTTACTACAGCACAACAACTGGAATCATTGTGTTGTGAAGGATTGTAGCATCGTACACGGCGGTTACTGCTCCATCTCGCAGTCGTCCAGTCAGGCACGGTGGCAAATGAAGGGGAAATTACCAAATACGTACGCATATGGTGGCTGGCTTTTTCTTAAAGTATGATTGTAGCCAAGCCAAACAACTTTGAGAGTGGGAGAGAGGGACCAGTCTTTCTTCATATACTAAGGAAGATGGTTTATTCTATTATGTAGGGGCAGAGTGTGAATTCAAATACACTTCTCCCGCCATTTTAGTGTATCCACACTCTTAGAGTCAAAACCATCAATAATACCAACTAATGATCTTTGGGCGGTCAAGAGCCTGCGAAATCCAGCGAAGCGCCAAGCAAACTGTGCTTAACAACCAGTCTGCTTCATCCATCCAGCACAAGAACAGCAAGTTTTTGCATACTACCATGACTATAGATGGCATGCTATATGCCATTGTTGTCCCTTACGCATCTATTATCCAGGTCTTGTAGCACTTTACACTCACTAATAACACTACGATAGACCATTAAAGGGAAAACTATTGGGTCTACATAAAATCACAATTCACCTCACAGAGCGTTGTTGGCTCTGATTAGAGCTCAGAAGAGCAATATGTGCTCTAAGTACACGCACCGTCTTAGTGGATGGATGGAGAGTAGTGGTGAAGTTAGTTAGTAATAAGTATTCTGTTGTAAAACGCTTAAGATGACAAACCTGATCCACAGCAAGGCGGTGCTTGGCATCCGCAATCCAGTCACTCGCAGTTGCTCTGAAATATATATACACATTTAGAACATATACTGAATGAGTGGTACTCAAGTGGCGGCATTGCTTCCAAGATATTAATAATTGATAGTATTTGCGGACCTAGGCAACCCCTTCAGGGCACTCAGCTCTCCAACGGCTGCCTGGAGGTCCCCTTGGTCAACTCGAAACTAGGAAGGTAGAACGTGTACATGTGAGAGACAATGGGGAGATATTACTGCGAGTAATATAATGTGCGCGTGATAGTATACTGAAAAACAGGACATCAGGTCAGCCTTCAATGGATTTTTATATTGACCAGGGCTTTGTGATCCCCACCTGAGCTCGAGAAAGTAAAGCCTCTGCTGTTTCCCCTTCCACCTGACGTTATATCACCATATACATGTGAGATGCTACTATACTCTTCCAAATTGTACTTAATAAAACCACCACATCGTAGTTAACTCACCAAGCCTTTGCGAGGGATGACGAGCCAGGAGAGAATAAGGCCAGTAGTCTGCCAGGTGGACAGATAAGGTATATATGAGGTAAGAGAAGAATGACTAATCCTCTCGGTTATAAAGAGGCAGCATACTGGGGGCCTCACCTGACCCAGAAGTCCTGCGTTTTTCTCTGGCACTAACGCTGCCCTCCGCCCTTCCTTCTGCACTTGCTTGAACCACTGGGTAAGTTCGTACGTTGTGGGACATCCAGACGTAGCACATTCCTTAGGGATGGATCTCAGAATAGACTTCAATATCTCATCCTTTTCCCCGATTCTATTTAGGGCCTCGATCTCCTTCCCTGCTGACTGCCTTGAATCCAGTCTTTCACACAGATCCTACAGTGATGGATTACCTTGCCCTTAGTGTGCCAGCCATTTACATGGAATTGGAATATCTATCTATCTAGAGCTAATAGAGCATACCAATGCGACGGCTGTAATGGCATGCACGTTAGTGCTCTCACTATCTGCTTCATCCCAGATGTCAACGACGCGCTGCAATACATGTATGTCCATGTTAAAAACACGACAAGTTTCACACAGTTGTTGCACTTCAAACACATTTATCACCTGCAAGGTTGCCAAGCGGGATAACATGCTCTGGATTTCCTCACGGCGAGACTCGGACTCGTATGCCACCCGCTGCTCTATCTTTTCAACCTCATCCGCCATCACTTTAGACATCTCCTGGCTCTTTTCTGCAAGCTTGTCTCCATATGCTCTCTCATATTGAGTCATTGCCTGGTACTGTTGTGCCTGACATCGTGCAGCGTATAGCATCAGAACAGTGAGTCAAGCAGCACAGAGAACAACGATGCTGTTTGGCGCATGACAAACCACACAGAATAATAACAACCTGAAGCTGCTTTATAAACTCTTCCTCTATCACTGCTTTCAATTCCACCTCGCGTTGGGAGCGAGCTTCCTCAAACGTCTTATTGTGTAGTGCACGTTCCTTCTCTAAAGCCTCCTCCTTCTCAGCCAAAAGAGACTCCTTCTGGAGAGCCATAAGAGAAGCATAATGATCGGCTGTATCTGATTCAATACGCCGCATATTCTACCAGTGTAGAATGGAGAAAATTTAAGATTACTACAAATGTGAGAAAAGAAAAACGAATAAACATGGCGGTAAATACTACTACTATCACGTTTCTACCTCATGCCATCGGAGGGATTCCCACTTCGTCCTTTCCTGCATTTCCGCAACGAGCTGTGCAATACGGTAACGAAGGGCAGATGCATCCAGTTTATCAAGGTCGCGGAGCATACCCTTTTCCAGCTCCTGACGAAAGTCTGCCCCTTGCTGCATTACATCTTTAATAGCAGAGTCAACAGCTGACTTTCCTGTTTCTGGAGCGCCTTCTCCTTCCTGCAAGGAGGTTGTGACCTCCTAAATCGAAATAAAGCACGTCAGTAAGATGATTATCTTTCTAAAAAGCAATGACTGGCTTGTGTATCACACACACACCCCTAATACTACAAAGAACAATTCACTCCATAATTCATCGAGGAGCCAACATAAGGACTTTAAGTCAGGAGAAAATTAGAATTCCACCATGCATTGTAATTACAGAACTATAGGTACAACTATGAAAGTGAGAGTTCTAGATTGAACAACAATGGAGTAATAAAACTATGAAACCCAAGGTGGGTTTTGGCCCCACCATCAGCCCCTTCCCAGCCCTTCAGCTGAATGTAAGTAACTCACCTCTTCTTGTACTCGTCTTGCATCATCACCATCTGGGTTTGCTTCCACCGGATCCCCACTACTCTTAGGTACAGACTGGCTGGTAGAGTAGAGTTCATTCTCCGTTGGGCTCTCCTCCTCTGGTTTGGAAGAGGTCGATAATTTCTCACTGGTAGCGAACGATGGCTGAGTATCCTCAACTGTGCAAGGTGCTTCACTGTCGGTAGCTGCTGCCTGCACTGCTCTTCCTTCAGGGTCCTTGTTGTACAAGGTGGTTGTGGGCTTTGATTGTGAACGTACCATGCCCGCAGCAGTCGTTGTCTCATCTGTCATCCGGGGCTTGAAACCCAAGGCAGAGTAAATGGGTAAAGTCTCTAGTGTGTCAAATATTGCCTTGTAAAAATAGCATGAGAGGTAACAAGAGACAAAGAGAAGTTTGTTTAGAAGTGAGGCCGCCGATTATGCAACGCATTATGTATCAGACCTAGGCAAACATCAGTTTTGGGCTCCTATGAGGATACACCCGCAATTACAGATAACCTGGAGCAAGAGACTAGTAAGAACTACCCACTGCCTTGATGAAACACGCGGCCATGGCTTCTTTCCAAAAAAAAATACAAAAGAAACAAGAAACCTTAACACTCGGTCATTCTCTCTTTAACCTTTCAACACGAACGAACGCCAGTAATACCACATGAATACTACCAACTACATACATGAGGATCATACACACACACATTTCCCCCCCTTTCTTTTACCTTGGGTTTCAGATACACCAAAGCTGCTCCACCAACAATGCCACCCAACAGAACCAGATAACGCCTGCTTTTCTTCACTTCTTTCTCTGCAGCCTGAATGCTACTGATTTCACCACCATCACTAACTCCTCCGCTTGACTTCAAACCCTTACCATTCTTATCACTAACTCTCACGGCTGAGTTACCTCGTTGGCCTGAAGGTGTGCTGAATAACCTTAGGGTTAGAGTTAGGGTTACGGTTGGGGTTATGGTTACGGTTACGGTTACGGTTGGGCTTAGGGTTGAACAATCTCAGAGACCTCAGAGACTGACGAAACGCGGGATAAGATCGCTTTCCCACCCTTACGCCACTACTGGTGGCTAAGGAACGACCAATCATTCCTAATCCAGTATGATGCTGCTAAACTTAACTAACCCTAATCCTATGAGCTGCTGTCTCTAGTGTGGTGAAGTAATGTGTGAAGACATGCATTTATGTACAACCACTTTACTGAGGTGTACATACATGTGCAAGCTGTTTGTGTGTATGTACACTAATTGATGTGTACGTCGATTTTACGTTGAAACCTCTAAACCAAAAGGAATACCAGGCTGCTCTCCTTGTGCTTATTATCCTCAGGTCCTTCGAACATACCACCTTAACACAGACTACCTCTCTCACCCACGTGTGTTGTTTCCGAGCTATAATGCTGGTTTTCACGGACTTAGGCTGCTGCACCATCCAACACTAATCTCATCAGTTGCTCGTTGCCTATTATTTTCATACAACTACCTACTCACTCTTTCACTCTTCTTTGATAGTCCTAACGAATTAATTACTCCTCATCTCTCTGGGCTCTTTATAGGTCTTTGTCGTTGGGTTTTGCTTCTTCTTTCTCCTAAACCCATGCTCTAACGGGTTCCCAATTCCCAAACCTTTACACCGGATTTTGACACCAAAACCGACACAGTTGTACACATTTCTCTGTGTTACCCCTATTCTGCCCTTAGCTGGGGTATTAGCGCGCTACTGGACGAGTATTAGCCACACTTCCGCTGTTATGGGTGAAACTGGAGAGTGCCAGACGAGAAATAAGCAGGAATATCTGGATAAAGGTGAGGAGGCTTTGTAATGCTTAATGAGTGTTCTAACCCGTATTGTGGGGTCGGTATTGTGGTTGCTGATAAAGATAGTGGGGTGTGCATGATCAAAATAGATTGCTGAGAATCTGATGAATCCAACGGTTCAACTTAGAACTTCAGGGGACGTGTAGTTAGCGAGACATGGCAGGTTTCCTGTTTGTAACTCTTATTCTGGGGTCGGTATTGTGACTATTGATAAATATCGTGGGGTGTTGAGGAGGATAGGAATAGATATCTGAGAATCTGAGGAATTCAACGGCCCAACTTAGCGCTTCAGGGGGGCTGTAGTTAGCGAGATATGGTAGGTTTTCTGATTGTACGCTTTAGGTGACTATACAACTCATTGTTGGGGAATATGTCTGTATCATTGATGGTGTAATTTTTGAACGAAGTGTGATATCCTTGCCCGCGAGGTGGTCGGTGTGGTTGGAGATAATACTTGATGTAGATTGGGGGTCAGCAGGGTTATTGGCCCATTGTGGGGTATGCTGTAGCAAAGTAGAATGGAAATGTAAAATTAAGGAGGATCTGAGGAGAGAGAGAGAGAGAGAGAGAGATTATGGTGATTTGTGCGATTTTGTGTATCTACCAGGACCTTGATGATGCTCTGTTCCCCTCCGGCCTCAGAAAATGAAAAGAAGCCAGTTGCCTTGGATGAAGGTGATATTTCTATCCTCAAGACGTATGGCATAGGGCCGTACACCTTGCAGATCAAGAAGATTGAGGTTGGTTGGTTAGGCAGGATGATTATTATAATAGTTATCATATATAATGACCTAAGACCCATGAGAGGGGGGCATTTAATTATATATATTGAGGAGTCTAGTAACCAGGAAACCTACAGGAAGAAATATCAGCCTCAAAGACAAAGGTCACGGAGCTGATTGGTATAAAAGAATCAGATACTGGCTTGAGCCTTCCCAGTCAGTGGGATCTTGTTAGTGACAAGCAGTTGATGCAGGAAGAACAACCTCTGCAGGTCGCTCGTTGTACCAAGGTAAGCGAGTAGTATGTTGGAGTGTGAAGATGTGTCTGTTATAAGCAGATAATGTGATGATGGTTGGATCGTTCGGGGTATGGGCCAGCAGCTCTGTGTGCAGTAGAGTGTATCAGTGGTACGGCTTGTTTGGTACACAATTGAACAACATGGTATAGAGGAACGGTTATTCAGTGTGTTAATACTTTGCAGTACATTAGTTGTTTGTTGTAGTGTACTTACGTTTAATACAATAATTCTTCTTTGTACTGTTGATCATGAATGTCTGGTGGTTCCCTTCCTCTCTTATTCTTCCCCGTAGATTATTGATGCGGGTCGGGATGATGCAAAGTACGATGACAACACATGCCCTGAGACCTAGTGTACTTATCTGGCTTGGCTTGACTTTTCTGCCTTGCCTAAAACTACTGATTCACTTCATGTTGCCCCCATCCTCCTTCTTCTTCCCACTTATTGCTTGCGTGTCTGATTTTTTTCATTCTATTTGCATGCATGGATGATTTATGTCCTACCCTCATCACTTCCAACACCCGCCGCCCCGCTGCTGCAGGTATGTAATCAACGTTCGGCAAATTGCCAAGTTCGTAGTTGGGCTTGGGCAAAAGGTTTCCCCAACAGATATCGAAGAAGGAATGCGAGTGGGAGTAGATCGAACGAAGTATTTCATACAGGTGCCCGTGCTTGCTGTATGTGGCATTCTATTTGGGGTCAAACTAGGATTCCAAGCACCACATGTGCCATGTATAGTACATGAGAAGATCAATTACATCTTTGCTTTTTGGTAATTGTGGTGGTTTCTTAGTTATAATTGTCCATGAAAGTGTAGTAATAGCTCTCTTGAGAGTTTATGATTACACCTGTGTAGCTGTAATTACGTGATGCGTTTATCCAAGGCCTGACTCCATTTTTCCAGATTCCCCTGCCTCCAAAGATTGATCCTAGTGTAAGCCTTATGACTGTCGAAGATAAACCTGACGTCACGTAAGTGTAGCAGCAATTTCCTTGTATTTGTTGCCACCACAACATAGCATAACATGAAACGTTTTTGCATTGGTTCTTCATCTTTGCAATGCTTTATTTAGTGCTAGTGCCATCATCTCATGGGGGGGTAGTTAGGTTATGACTGTTGCGATGACTCATGTAACTACCTTTCCTAACCTCTACCTTTTACCATTTTGCCTTTTTCAGATATGATGAAGTGGGAGGCTGTAAAGAAGCAATGGAGAAGTTGAGAGAGGTGAGAATAATAATTGGAAGGGCTAAGCCAACTTGGATGATAACATGGACGGATCATCAGGACATGTTGCTGCCCCGCCCATTTGGCCCCTCGTGGCATTGTCTTAACAACCTAGTTTGGGTTTCGTAGGTGGTTGAGCTACCCTTACTTCACCCTGAGCGATTTGTAACTCTGGGGGTTGAACCCCCTAAAGGTATGTATGTACGTATGCCTCTGTGTGCCCCCTCTGGGCAATCCAATTTGCATCGTGGAAGATTGGGCAGTGATGTGGGTAGGAATATGAAACGCAGAAATTTTTTTGCATTAGCCCATATGTAATCAAAATAAGAAGCGCCAACCAGCTACTCTTCTTCCCTGTTCTGGTAGGCATTCTACTATATGGTCCGCCAGGAACTGGAAAAACACTGTCTGCTCGGGCTGTAGCAAATCGCACAGACGCCTGTTTCATCAGAGTCATTGGGTGTGTTATAAAATTTCGATTGATTTGATTTGTTAAGCATCAGGTTTTACCTTTAGCTTTTTACAACAACTATAAATTTATTGTATCGTCCCATCTGTTAGGTCTGAGCTTGTCCAGAAATACGTTGGAGAAGGAGCTCGTATGGTTCGAGAACTGTTCACAATGGCACGCAGTAAAAAAGCCTGTATTATATTCTTTGATGAGATAGATGCAATAGGAGGAAACAGAGGCAGCAGTGAAGATGGAGGTTCAGATAATGAAGTTCAGAGGACAATGCTTCAGGTGGGTGTGGGTGTGGGTGTGGGTGTGGGTAGTGGGTAGTTAACAACAACGTTTTTTATTATTAATCTGCAATTCCATTCCCCGTTTTATCTGACACGCACTATTCCTACCTATCCACAGATTGTGGCTGAACTGGATGGGTTTGACCCTCGTGGAAATGTTAAGGTCGTAAATGCCTGCCTTGTTCGAATCACAATGCATCACTCACCCTTTTCTGCTGCTCATGCCCTTACATCTTCACCCCTAACTGTATATATCCTCCATTGTGCTTATCTGAAAATGCACAGTAACCCTCATTCATTACACGCTTTTGCTGCGATCGATGTTTCTTGCGCTTCGCGGTAGTAACAGACACAAATATACAAACTCTCAATTTCAGGTTCTGATGGCTACAAACAGACCTGATACCCTTGATCCTGCCCTACTTCGCCCGGGTAGACTGGACCGCAAGGTGCATTGTTAGATCGCTGTCAATGAAATTTTTGGAATTAGAAAATCATTGCGCTGCAGATTCTGAAGGGTAGTGAATGAAGCAGCAGAATGTTGGGTTGCTTTTTCTTGTGTACATTTATTGCACTCTCGTCTTCTCCTGAGTCCTCATTGATCAAATGCTTGTTTTCCTGTGCTTGCGTTGTTGCCTTTTGCATTTTGGGTTTGTTGCCTGTAGTGGTATTGGGTTGTTTCTGCATTTGACCGATCGATGTGGCAACTCTTCTATATTATATATGTAGCATCCTATATATTCTCAAGTCTACGAGCTGCTTTGCTTTCTAGGTGGAGTTTGGACTGCCTGACCTGGATGGAAGAACGCATATTCTCAAGATCCACTCCAAGTCTATGAACGTTGACAGGGACATCCGGTAGGCGCTCATGTACAGTAGCTAGCACTGAATTTTGTGTTTGGCTCTGGCGGCTGGGCTGCTAATGTTTTCTTTGCCTCCATTTGTCCATTTTGATGCAGTTATGAGCTTATTGCAAGATTGAGCCCAAATGCTACAGGAGCTGAACTGAGGAGGTGACGACTGGGACATTGCCTATAAATCCTCTAGCTTTCTTTAATTCGGCATCCGCTGACCCCAGTACACAGCCGAGCCAGTTTTACACCACCACTGTGTACATACACTTTACCTTTTTTCCCCTCTGAATGTGCATATATTTGGCTTGGTTGTTAGTATTTTCTTGCTAAAGAGTAAACTGACTGGCTATTGTGGGTGCTTAGGAATTAATACCTTGAAAAGATCTGCTCTATTAATGGAATCCCTATCTCACCTCTCCCTTCCTTATGGATGTATTATTAATTCTCCCTGTATACTACCAAACACCTGACATTTGATTTTGCTTTTACAGTGTCTGCACTGAGGCAGGAATGTTTGCTATTCGTGCGCGCAAGAAGAGCATTAGTGAACAAGATTTCCTTGATGCTATCACAAAAGTCATTAAGGGCTTTGCTAAATGGAGTTCTACGCCCCGATATCTTATCCATAACTGATACAAAGGATAGAATAAGTCAATTTGTATTGATTGAGACAATCTTGTCTTAAACGTGGTGGTGGTGGTGCGTAACCCACCCATGTGCTACTCTTCACACTGCCCATACCTCTGAGTAGCTCCTCGGAAGTGGCATGGCTTATATTTAAGACAGCAACTCGGCATTCCCAATAGTACTACTTTACACTTGAACTCATAGAGGCTACCTGTAGAACTGGACACTGCAGTGCTGGTCATGAACTTTTGGCAGTATCTTATCCAGATTAAGAAAAGAGAACGTGTTTCTTTATAATGGCCACTGACAGCTACTGGCATTATATTGAGAGGAATAAATAGATAATAGATCTGATGATATACTGCTTTGATTATTATTTCTGGAAAAGGAGGACATGAACAATGTGAACGCATGAGAAACCCTAACCCTAATCCTTACCTATTTACACCTCTATGGATGTAATTGCACTCTACTCAGTCCCTAAACCCAAGCCCTAACCCTAGCCAAGTAACCCTAACCCTAACCCATTAACCCTAAGTCTATGCTTAACCATAACCCTAATACGAGCCATACCACCCCATAAAATAAAATAAAAATGCTTCCTAGCCTTCTCTTGACTCAGAGTGCCATGGACGAGATCATTGATGACGCCACTGGCGGGAAGGGGGCCACAACCTCAGCTTCTAAGCTCGTGAACCGCTGTAGCACTGAATTCCTATTACTGTTATCATCAGAGGCTGCGGAGCTGTGTTCTCAAGAGGGAAAGAAGCTCATAAACCGACGGCATGTGTCCCTCGCAGTTGAGGTTAGCGTGGGAATGAGCTGACAAGGAAGTGTGGTGAGGGTGGTTCAGTTGGGTAGAGAGGTATGTGTGAAATTTGGGGTTAATATGATGGAAGGGTGGGGGAGTAGAACCGGGAGTTTGGGTTTTCGGTACAGTTAAGTGGATGATTATGGGAGTAGGGTAGGACATACATATCAAGGGAATGATAGGTACGAGCAGTTCCAGGATGGATAGATAGTACACACGGAGGGGTTGGATTGGACAGGTTCCCTGTTTGCTAGAATCCATGGATATTTTGAAAAGAAAATGGTTTATTTGTTTGCCTGTGGTAAATGGAGTTCAGGTTACGACGACTGACACTGTATGCCTATCTTAGTCCCCTAACCTATGCTCTAATTATTTCAATGACTTTATTTTTCTTTTTCCTCTCAGTCATTGGGTTTCTCTCACCTTTATACTATAAGCGGTGGTTCAACAACATCAGAAGCAGCCCAACAAAAGACAGCTACAAAGAACACGAAGAGAAGAGGTAATGTGGAGAACAAGGTTGATAGGATACGTAGGAAGAGAAAAATGGCCAGGAGCAACCAGCAGGTGGGCCAATGTTTGGACTTAAGACTTGTTTAGTGCGGTGATGATTTCGTTTGGCTTTTGTTTTGTAGTGCATTGATTGAATAGGTCGTTTATGCTCACTACTACTGTCTGTGTGGAGTTGTTTTCGGGGGGCTAAGGTTTTGGGCAAAGCAAAGGCTAACCAATGTGTAAGCTGGATAGAGCGGCTGGCTAAAGAATTTTATTCTTCTATTACGTTCACTTTCATTTCAATCTGCCATAATTACACCTTATGTATTATTATTTGTAATACCGTGAATCAGGGGAATGACCTGACCTACCATTTCCTTTGTAGATAACCTGCAAGGAAGAGGAAGAAGAGCTCATCAGAGTTCAGAAGTCGCTGCTGAACGCATCTATGGAGAAATTAAAAGGTGCAAGCTTATGTAGCAGACAGCCCCACATAGCAATTGTGTCAGCAGCTGTGGCTGACGTAGCAGCCTTGACTGCCCCCTCATCAACCACAATGCCAGAAACGGCAGCATCACCACACGTACCAAGAAACAATGCAGCATAGTAGTGGTAGATTAATCGTGTGCGCTTGTAACATAATGGAAGCAGTCATGTATATATATATACATATAGTAGTTACACAACTCGGTGTGAAGATAGCAACCTTACAGGCTTCAATAGGATCAGTCTGATCCGAATTCTACAGACAGCACTATATTGGCATTACTACAGCTGCATCACTACTTAGATGACCAAGTGTAAAACACTAGGTAGGCCTGGTGCCAGTCTCCACCCCCCTTGAGTCTCGTAATGTCTTCTGTTTTACATGGGGATACTTCATCGTCATCAAAGACTAGCCAGTCATCTTCCTTTTGCCGCACCCATCCCATGTAGTGCCCTCCATCTGCCTGCCTTCCCTGTTTTGGTGTTGAATTGGAAGTAAGAAGAAAAGAAGTGGTCTGGTCTAATGGTATGGGCAGCACAGTCATGACTCGTCCTAGCAAAGTGTCTAAAACTTACTAACCTTGTGAGTTACTACAGCAAAAATGTCATAATTTCCCTTAAATGTACCGGAAAGTCCAGGACCTGCAGCTCCGAACTTTGGCATTGTGACATCTTCTGGTCTTTTTGAGTCATCCATGCTCATTGCAACAGCTGCAGCCAGTTCTGCAGCCTTGGTTATATAAAGACAGAGAACACGGTGAGGGGTGAGGATCTTCATTGAGATCTGGATCAATGAAAACTGCGTGCGCTCGGCTGCGAAAGATTAAAAACACAAAAATATCATCTTGCTGGAACAACTTACCTCTTCATCATCGTCAACATCCATCACAGCATACTGCTTTTTTTGTTCAACATCTTCTGATCCATCCTTAGCATTACTACCAGCAGTATTATCTTCTCGAGTGTCAGTCTCTGGCGATGCTTTCTTTTTAACCAAGATTTCATCAGCAACCTTAGTAGCGCAGCACATTTGGCTTTGGCTTAACAACCAACGAGTGTGAAGGAACTATGAAATACAATAAGCTCGTACATATTATCCTCCTACTACAAGCAAGTGTATAGGCTCATCGTACCAGCTTCCGAGGGATGTCAATGATCTTCTTGAGGTCCTCGCTGCACAAGTCATACACATCCTGACGCTGCGTGTTAGCGCAAGCAAGAGAACAATGACGAAACCTATAAATATGGAGCATGTGATTGACCGACCGATCAGCTTAAAATCCTTACCAGTGAATTTGGAAACGACACTGGGCGCACAATCTTACACTTTACACCACTATTATCCTAAGAGAAGGAAGAGCAGAGCAAGAGGGACCTCAAAAAAAAAAAAAAATTAAAAAAATTAAGCAAATCCCGTCGTCATGCGTAGGCCAACACACTACTGACGCCCTAGAGAGGGAGGATCCTAGCTTAGCGTACAATATTACATACCTCACTATCAGGTGTGGCTTTCCAGAAAAAGCGCATGAATTGAACACAGATGTAGCGAGGGAGGCGCCTGAACAGTAGTTTTCAGCAGAACAGAAAGTAATCATCAAAAATGTGATAAAGTTGGAGAACAACCAAAGCAATATACAAGAAAGAAAACTAACGGCTACTACTAAGCCGTCATACTTGATGTACTGTTGCTTTTTCCACACTGCATTACGGCCCAGAACATCACTTCGCTTCTCTACTTCACCAAGAAACCCAAGCTTAATGCCATCCTTCATGTCACTAATTTGAGTCACTGATCCACCCCCACCCTGGATGTTACAGACCAGCTTACGCTGTCGATCTTGCAAGAGCACCTTCCAGTCCAGTAGGGAGTATGGTATCAGCAAATCATCATTTATTAAGAAAAGCATTAATATAACCTTTGTCTCCTCCGTTGACTCATTGCAGGTGAGCTCCGATTCCATTTCTATACCAAAGAGTGCATCAATTAGGTTGTCTGCCCCCCCTAGGTCATGTAGAGATCCTCCAGGCTTTTCTAGTCTCTCCAAAGACGTTTGCTTCTCGCCCTTGCCATCTGGGAGGCCTATGGTGTAGTACGGTGCTGATGGGTCGTCACAGTGAACCTTCAACACTTTCACAGTCATTCGATGTCCACTTGCACTGTGCATTCAATATCATACGGCATTAAAAACGAGAGATTATGTCAACCATATCAGTCTGTTGTTTAGTAGTGGTTTATTAGGCTAGGAAAAACAAAAATAAAGGCAATTATTTGATCGTAATATAAACTCGAATATATTAGTTCCAATGAAATGGATGATGATTCAGCAAATATTGGTGCAAACAACAAAAAATATACCTGAGATGTGACGCATCATCTCCTTCGTTAAAGGACGATGGAGGTGGTTGTTTTAGAGTCTGAAAGGGGAAAATGCAGGGGCTAAGGGTTAGGCAGAAGAATTAATACATCCGCGCGCGGTGATGCTGCAGCTGAAAAATCACACTTATCACCTGGGAGAGAGTGCTCATAACAGCCGAATAGAACTCTTCTGCATCCTGGTAGAACAAATTTACTACTATTAGAGAGGCTGCATATGCATAATTCACTTTCCTCCAAGATTCGGGGGGGCAGAGAAATGACTACAGCTACCGCAACTAGGGTTCGAAGTTGTAAAAAAAATCACATCATTACACCAAGGACAACAATAACCATCCACGAATTGAGACATCGTAGAGATGTATTTCACAGTATAGTAAAGCAACATTGACTACTTTCCTGCTGCATGTGCTCTCCGTGTCTGCCACGCTGGTCGAATTGTGGATAAAGAGCACGCATATTGGCAATAAGTGCCTAATAATATATGAAAAATTGAGAGAGAACTGTGCTTATAGAATGATCAATGACAAGCACGTGCATTGAGAGGGAGCTATAACTCACTGCTGGTGCCACTGCCTCAGTCGATTTGTCAAGGGAGTTCAATGTAAACTTTAGTGTAGCTGTAAGTCTTGCAGACAAATCATTACTGCTACCTGTTGAGGATGAGAATCGTTTAGTGTAATAAGTGATTGTTCTTTTCTTGTAATTTATAACAGCGCACACCTACACACACACACACACTAGGAGGATAGATGCTTCAACTCACTCTGCCCAGAGCTATTATACGAGCTCAGAGAGGCCCTCAGCTCGGGCACACCCCGTAAGCACTATGATGTGGTGTAGTTGGATAAAATGAACAAGGGCAGGTCAGGAGGAAGGAGATAAGGAGATTACGTTCAAGTATAGAGCCAACACTTCATGCCGAGGAAAAGGTGGCGGCTCTTTTATCTCTTCTGCTATCAGACAAATCCAAAGTTGAGATCGATACCATAGTAATGCTGCTTTCTAATCACTCCATAAACACATATTCTATGCAGCATGTAAGCACAAATACTTGCCTAGTTTTCTTTCTTTCATAACGAAAACTCCAACAGGATAGAGCACAACTTGTAATAAGTAATGAGACAAACCTGAAGGGTAGAGTTCAGATAGCATGTGTTTTCCATGTTGACAAGCCCAGTAGGAAGCGCAGAACCTGCCGGGCTTAAACGTTTTACTTTTCAAAGCTGATATTTATGGTACACATGTGGTCGCTACACATGCGCAGACAATGCAACGGCCACCTAACCAACTCTCTCTCTCTCTCACTCTTGTTAACAAACTGAACCCAGGCTTCATTAATATTCACACGTGCCTGATTGTGCAAGTTCCTCCTGTTTCATGTCTTCAATAAAGACAATCTTTTCGGCCGGTTTAGCAATGGTCTGAAGTATACAGGAGTGCGGAGTTACTAAACGGGGCACAGAGAACATATTTTAAAGTCAGTATAGACTGATGAAAGCAGAACATACAATGCCAACCCTGATCTAGAGCAGCACATTCAGCAGCACCACTCCATCCCGAACGTGCTCATCCCACCCTACACACAAAAGAAAATGTAAAACAAGCCAAATGCATTCGTACCCCCCCCCCCCCCTTCCCCCCCCCCCCCCCACCCCACCCCCGACACCCCCCCCACG
>PJEL010001949.1_pt1 | contig 19680 bp, 17 predicted proteins | sample 1853271 | NCBI WGS metagenome assembly PJEL01 (sample SAMN08108733, study PRJNA415343) | Invertebrate metagenome, whole genome shotgun sequencing project. | host: Globobulimina | place: Sweden: Gullmar Fjord | collected 2015-08
TCGGCACCCTCTGCGATCACTATCCCCCCGAATCCGTGATTGGGGACATCCACAGCCCACCCAGGGACGGGCTCTTCGGCAGCGGGCTCGGCGGGCTCTTCGGTAGCGGGCTCAGCGGGCTCTTCGGCGGCGGGCTCTTCGGCAGCGGGCTCTTCGGCAGCAGGGTCTTCGGCGGCGGGCTCTTCACCGGGCTCTGGTTCTTCACCAGGCTCTGGTTCTTCGCCTGGCTCGGGCTCTTCGGCGGGTTCTGGAGCTGGCGGTGGTGCGGGTTCGGGCACTGGAGTTGCGTCCTCGACCCCAGCACCGTTGCTGAAGAAGACCTTCGCCGCGTAGCCACCACCAACGAGTACCATGAGGACAAATACTACGAAAAGCACCCCAATCACCAGTCCAACACGGCTTTTTGGCGGTGATGGCGGTGGCGGGGCGGGCGGGGTCGGGGCCGGAGGAGGCGTCGGCTTGGCGACAGGGATGGGCGCCGGGCTCAGGCTGTCATCTTGCTGGAGGGGGGCCGGCTCGGTGTCATCAACCTCGGCATTTTTGCTGCCGCTAGCGGCCGGTTCGGGCTGTGGTTCCTCTTCGTCATTGATCTCGCCGAACGTCTCCTCTTCTTCTTCTTCCAGCGTCTCTTCGGCGGGGTCGACTGTCGGGAGCGGTGGCGAGTAGTCTGTGCGTTGAGCCGGGCTGGGTGAGGCTGAGCGCCGTCCGGGCGCTGGGGCTTCCGTTGGCCCTTCTTGCACGTCGGAGCGCTGGGCGGCAGGGGCTGGTGTTGCGACGTCTTCGACGGCGGCCCGGATCTCGCTTGCCAGGGACGATCCTCGGCCGACGATCGTGGTTGGGGCGTCGCTCTCGTCCTCGTCGTCTTCCTCGTCTTCGTCCTCTGGAGCGGCCACGCTGATCTCGCCGCGCCGAGCCTTGTTCCAGGTGTCGAAGAAGAAGGCGTCGAGGTTGTCGACGGTCTCGATGCTTCGCCAGGTCCGGTTATCGAAGGTGATGGAGTCCCAGCGGTCGACCTGCCCGTCGGACATGAACTCCTTGAGCGACCGCAGATCGTGGAAGTCGTAGGTTACCCCTATGCCCTTTCGCACCCTCCAGGTGATGCCGAGCGAGGCGAAATCGTAGGAGCCGATGTCGTCGGGGATCCGAGATTTCTTCTTGGCCCCTTCTTCGCCGCCGTCACGATAGACGACGAAGCGGTGGGCGCAGCGGGGGCACGTGATCTTTGCGCCGCGACCCTTGATCTTCGCTTCGTTTATCTTGTACCGCGCCGAGCACGATGGACAGGTGACGATCATGTGTTTTGCGACATCCGTTTGGCAGGGAAACTAGCACAGGAGGGGGGTTGGCGGGCGGGTCTCAGTCCACGACCAGTTGCATTGGGGCGCCCCTGAGGTTGACCCATCGCTGGCCTCCTCGGCGGAAGGAGACCTGCACCCTGTCGCCCATGACGTGGCGAATCTCGCCGAGGCCGAGCTGTTCGTGGTGGATCCTGACGCCGCGCGTCAGCTGATTCAGATCCTCGATATCCACCAAAGTATGTGCCTCTTCGGGCTCGGCAGCTCCCGCCATTCGGTGCCGGAGGAAGGCCTTGAACTTTGTGGCTGCGACGGGCTCTTCCACCACGGCCGACGCTGGGTCGGCGGTTGGGGTGTCCCCTTCGCACACTTCTGGCGGCAGTCCGTAAAGAAATCGCGAGGGCTTGGCGACACTCGTGTGCTGGCGCCCCTGTGCCATCCTCACGTTTTGGGCCGTCCACGACACCAACAGCCGCTTCATGGCCCGGGTGAAGGCGACGTAGGCGAGGCGCCGCTCCTCGTCGATGCCGGTGTCCTCGGACCGACTATGGGGGAAGATCCCCTCGTTCATCTGGACGACGAACAGGATCGGGTATTCCAGCCCTTTGGCGCTGTGGACGGTCATCAGCGTCACCTCGCCGTCTTCGGGGATGTCGTCGGAGTCGGCTGAGAGGGAGATCCGGTCCAGCCAGGCGGTGAGCCAGTCCAGCGGGGTGAAAGCGTCTGCTGGGGCCTCGAAGGCGTTGGCATCGACCACGAGCTCATCGAGGTTGGCGAGGCGGGACCGAGCGTCGATGGTGAGCTGATCCTTGCTGGTGCGGTCGGTCTGCAGCATCGCGCGGTATCCCGAGCGTTCGAGCAAGCGCTGGACCAGCTCGCTGGGGGGAACATCCCGGGCCGCGTCCGCCAGCTCGTCAATGATGGCAACGAACGCCGAGAAACCCTGGGACGCCTTCGACTTTCCACCCGCCTGTGCGCGTGCGGTTCGCAGGAGTGGAAGGCCGCGCTGGTTGGCTTCCTCCCGGAGCTTCGAGAGGGTCTTTGCACCGATCCCGCGGGTCGGTACGTTCACTACCCGCAGGAACGCGGCGTCGTCGGCCGGATTCACGATGAGGCGAAGAAAGGAGAGCACGTCTCGGATCTCTCGACGCTCGTAGAACTTTCGTCCGCCGACGATTCGATGCGGGATCTTCACGGCGCGCAGGGCGTGCTCGAACTGGCGAGAGATGGCGTTCGTGCGGTAGATGATGGCGAACTCCTCCCACTTGTGTCCCGACCTGCGGAGGCCGAGAATGGTGCGAGCGACGCGCTGGGCCTCATCTCTCGGGGTCTGGACGCGGGTCAGCTTCACGCGCGGGCCTCTTGGCGCGTCGGTCCAGAGCTTCTTGTCGAGGCGTCCGGTGTTCTCGGCGACGACGGCGTTGGCGAGCTGGAGGATGTTTCCGGAGCTGCGGTAGTTCTGCTCGAGGCGGACGACGGTGGCTTCGGGATAGTCCTTTTCGAAGTTGAGGATGTTGCTGATATCAGCACCTCGGAAGCCATAAATCGACTGGTCGTCGTCCCCCACCACCGCGAGGTTTCGGTGGGCTCCGGACAGCAGCTGGAGCAGCTCGTACTGGCCCTGGTTGGTGTCCTGATACTCGTCGACCATCACGTATCGGAACCGGCCCGCCCAGCGCTGGAGGATGTCGGGGTGCTCGCGGAACAGACGCACGGTGGTTCCGATCAAGTCGTTGAAGTCCAGCGCATCGGCGGCTTGGAGGGCCTCTTCGTAGTCCCGCCAGACCTTGATGAGCGGGTCGTTGACGTGAGAGCGCATCTGCGTGAGGACTTGATCGACCCCGAGCATCCGGTTCTTGTAGTGGTCGATCTGGCCGCGAATGGCCCGGGGATCGACCTTGGTCTTGTCATAGCCGTAGTCGTTGACGATGTCTCGGAGGATCCGAAGTTGGTCATCATCATCATAGATGGCGTAGCGACGGGTATATCCTAGGGCTTCGATGTCGCGGCGAAGGATCCTGCAGCAGGTCGAGTGGAAGGTCGAGACCCAGACCTTTCTGCCGGCCTCGCCGATGAGCTCGGAGACCCTCTCCTTCATCTCGGCTGCGGCCTTGTTGGTGAACGTGACAGCGAGCATGTTCTCCGCCTCCACGCCCGTATGGATCATGTGGGCAATTCTCCGCGTCAAAACTCGTGTCTTGCCAGAACCTGCTCCGGCGAGGATGAGGAGAGGTCCGTCCAGCGTGGTCACCGCTCGATACTGCTCGGGGTTCAATCGCTCCAGGTGGCCAGGAGTCTCAGCCATCTGCCTCCTTCTTCTTGGCTTCGGCCTTGGCCTTGTTGCGGCGGTTCAGCACCTCCCCCTTACCCGGGAGGACGCGCACTGGCGCCCGCTCTACGGCCAGCGCGTCGTCTGGAATGTCTCTCGCGATGGTGGAGCCGGCGCCGACGACAGCACCCGCGCCGATCTCGACGGGTGCTACCAGCGCGGTATTGGATCCGATGAAGGCTTCAGCACCGATCTTGGTCCGGTGCTTGGCGAAGCCGTCGTAGTTGCAGGTGATCGTGCCCGCGCCGATGTTCGCTTTCGGACCGATCTCCGCGTCGCCCAAGTAGGTCAGGTGTGAGACCTTGGCGCCGCGACCGAGGGTGGTCTTCTTGACCTCGACGAAGTTGCCGACCTTGGACTCGGCCTCCAGCACGGTCCCTGGGCGGAGGTGCGCCATCGGGCCCACTTGACAGCCAGCGCCGATTCGCGCCCCGTCACAGACCGAGTGCGGCTTCACGATGGCGCCCACCCCGACGACCGTGTCCTGGATCCAACAGCCGGCGCGGATCTCGGCACCTCCGGCGATGCGCGTCTCGCCACGGAGGACAACGTCGGGCCAGATCACAGAACCAGGCTCCACAAAGACGGCGTGGCCGATCCAGACGCGGCTCGGATCCATGAATCGAACGCCGTGCTCCGCCATGGCCCTCATCTTGTTTTGCATGACCACGCGCTCGGCGGCGGCGAGTCCCCAGTTGTCCATCACTGGCAGGGCTTCCTCGGCGGGGATTCGGAGGGCCTCGCCGACCGGGCTCAAGAGATCGGTGAGCGCGGCGTCCGGATCGGCCCAGAGGTGGGCGGTGGCCACCAGGTTCCCGTCCGCGGTGTACAGCGCCCCGCCCTCTCGGTTGAGGGTGTCGACCAGGCGCTCGAGCGTTGCCGCCGAGATCGTCGCGTAGGTCGCGTCGAGGGCCACATGAGGCCCCTCGTCGTTGGCTTGGACCGTGACGCCGGCGCCGCCGAGCATCGCGAGGAGGTGCACGGACAGAGGGCGTCCGGCGAGCTCGGCGGTATTGTGGAACTGGGAGAGGACGAGCACGGCTCGGGGCATGGGAGGCTCCGGTCGGAGGTGGCGCAGCCGAGGAAGGGAAGGTAACGGTCTGCTGATCATCACCCCAAGGGCGCATCGAAACCGGGGACAAGGTGAGATAATCGTGGATGACAGCGGACGATCGCGCAGCTCGCGGACGGATGGAGCCAAGACAAAGGCGCGCATCCTCGAGGTCTCCTTGCCGCTGTTCGCCGAACTGGGGTACTCCGGCACGTCGATTCGGCGCATTGCAGAGGCCGCGGACTGCAACGTCGCAACGCTCGCCTACCACTTCAGAGACAAAGAGGGGCTGTACTCGACCGTGGTGCAACGCCTGCACGCGGAACTCTCCGATGGCGTCGCCGATGTGTCGTCGGTCCAGGCGGGATCTCCGGACGAGCTCCTGGAACACTACGTCGGCCTGTTGTGGCGGTTTGCCAGAGATCATCGCGTACACATGAGGCTGGCCGTCAGGCACCTCCTCGATCAAGGCGCGCATCCCGACGTGGTGATGGAGAACTGGTCGGAGCCCCTGATGGCCCGCGCCGAGGCTCTTGTTTCGCTGTTCAGACCAGACTGGCCGATGGCCCAGCGGCGTCTCCTGGTGAGCAGTCTTCAGCACCTGTTTGTTCGCTTCGCAATCGAGGATCGACGGCAACTATCGGTGCTCTTAGGTCATCCGACGGACCTCGACGCTGCAGTGGTCGAGTGGCTGGGGGGAATGATCCGCCGTGAGCTGGGAATTATCTGAATAAGGGTGCAACGTAGGGTGGCGGGTTACGGCACCGGCGCAGAGGCGCAGGTAAAACCGCGCCATGGGCCAGACCATGGGGTCTCGGCCAAGGATTATCAAACAAGGGCGGCACCCACCCGCGGGGCGCACGCACACTCTGGAGCAACGTTGATCACCGACCTCTCAAAGGTCCGGAATATCGGTATCAGCGCACATATCGACTCAGGCAAGACCACTCTCACCGAACGGATCCTGTTCTTTACGGACCGGATCCATGCCATCCACGAAGTGCGTGGCAAAGACGGTGTAGGTGCCACCATGGACTCCATGGATCTTGAGCGCGAGCGTGGAATCACGATTCAATCGGCCGCGACCTACACCGAGTGGAATGACTTCCACGTAAACATCATCGACACCCCAGGACACGTCGACTTCACGATTGAAGTCGAGCGTGCCCTGCGTGTACTCGACGGTGCCATCCTCATCCTCTGTGGTGTAGCTGGCGTCCAGTCGCAGTCCATCACGGTCGATCGACAGATGCGCCGCTACAACGTGCCGCGCATCGCCTTCGTCAACAAGCTCGACCGCCAGGGCGCCGACCCGATTCGCGTCAAGGATCAGCTCCGCGAAAAGCTTCGGCTCAACGCCGTCATGGCGCAGCTTCCCATCGGGGCCGAGGATCGATTCGAGGGCGTTGTCGACCTGGTCAAGATGAGGGCCTACTACTACGACGGCGACAACGGCGAGAACGTCCGAGAGGAAGAGATTCCCGCCGAAATGGCGGAGAAAGCCGAGCAATATCGCGAGGAACTCCTCGACGCTGCGTCGATGTTCTCCGACGATCTCACCGAAGCCATGCTCGAGGAAAACGTCACCGAGGCCGGTATCAACCGCGCCATACGCGAAGCGGTCATTGCTCGCCAGCTGGTGCCCGTGTTCTGCGGTACGGCCTACCGGAACAAGGGTGTTCAGACGCTGCTGGATGCGGTGTCCGATTACTTGCCGAGCCCGACCGATGTCGAGAACGTTGCGATGCGGATCGAAGACGAGTCCGAGATCGTGGTTCCCAACGACCCGACCGGGCCGATGGTCGGTCTGGCCTTCAAGCTCGAAGAGGGCCGCTACGGGCAGCTCACTTACATCCGCGTGTACAGCGGCACCTTGCGCAAGGGCGAGTTCATCTTCAACGTGCGCAACAACAAGAAGGTCAAGGTCGGCCGCCTCGTGCGCATGCACTCCAACCAGATGGAGGACATCGACGAGGCTGGGGCCGGCGATATCGTCGCCCTGTTCGGCGTCGACTGTCACTCCGGTGACACCTTCACCGACGGCAAGGTCGACTTCGCAATGTCGTCGATGCACGTGCCAGAGGCCGTGATCCACTACAACATCACGACCGACGACAACAAAGCCGCCCAGAACCTGTCCAAGGCCCTGCAGCGCTTCTCCAAAGAGGACCCCACCTTCCGCGTCGGCTCCGACGACGAGACCGGTGAGACCATCATCTCCGGAATGGGCGAGCTGCACCTCGAGGTCTACATCGAGCGCATGCGTCGCGAGTACAACGTGCCCATCGAGGTCTCTCCGCCCCGCGTCGCCTACCGCGAGACGATCACCCGCAAGGCCGACTTCAACTATCTGCACAAAAAGCAGACCGGCGGCTCGGGTCAGTTCGCGAGGGTCCAGGGCTTCATGGAGCCTCTCGAAGAGGGCGACTACGAGTTCATCGACAAGATCCGCGGCGGCAACATCCCCAGGGAGTACATCCCAGCTTGCGACAAGGGTTTCAAGCAGATGCTCGCGAAGGGTGAGCTCATCGGGCAGGCTGTCAACGGCGTCAAGATCACCATTGTCGATGGCGCGTCGCACTCCGTCGACTCCTCTGACATGGCCTTCCAGGCTGCGGCCCGAGGAGCGTGGCGGGACGCCTATCCCAAGGCTGGCCCGATCATCCTCGAGCCGATCATGAAGGTCTCCGTCGAGGGGCCAGCCGAGTTCCACGGCCAGATGGTGAGCACCCTCATGGGACGCCGCGGCATGGTCGTCGGCGCCACCGAAGAAGACGGGTTCTCGCGCGTCGATGCCGAGGTCCCCCTCGCCGAGATGTTCGGCTACTCTACCGGTCTGCGCTCTGCGACGCAGGGCAAGGCCGAGTTCACCATGGAATTCTCCCGCTACGGGAAAGCACCCGATGCCATCGCCGAGGAGCTGATCAAGCAGCACCGGGAAGCGAAAGAAAAGGGGAAGAAGTAGATGCCATCCCAGGTTTATGCAGGAAGCCCCATCGCAGCTCTCTCCGAGGCCCTCGGTGGACGCTTGCAGCCCGGTCAGGTCGGTGTCGTCACCGCACGCGCTGGCGTGGGCAAGAGCGCAATGGTCGTACACATCTCGTTGGACGCGTTGCTGCGCGATCACTCGGTGATGCATGTGGCGATCGGTGACACCGTCGAGCACGCTCGGGCTCACTACGATCACGTCTTCCGGGCGGTGACTCAGGCCGGCCACGTGCGGGACTGGACCAGCGCCTTGGTCGCTGCAGAGCGGCACCGGATGATCCACAGCTATCAGTCGAGGGACTACACGACGGAGTCGCTGCGGTCGAACTTGGCGATGCTTTCCGAAGTCGCCCAGTTCAAGCCCTCGCTCCTGGTCTTTGACGGCTTGGATATCAAGGGCCTCAAGCAGCACATTCCAGCGATCGCCGAGGTCGCTCGCGATCTGAACGTGCCCGCATGGATCGCGGTCCGAAGTGCTTCGGGTCGGATCTCCGACGACATCTGGCAGTACGCGGCGCTGTCCCTTCGGCTCACTCCGGATGGGCGGCAGATCCACCTGTCATTGCACCGCTCGGCCGAGGACAGCGAACCCCTCTCGATGAAGCTCGACGCCACCTCGATGTTGGTTCGCGGCGAGGAATCTTCAGCCAACGACGGCGCTCCTGGAGCGGCCCGCGCTGCGGACTGCACGCTATACAGCGGCGGTGCGCGCGGTTCCGAAGCCGCTTTTGGCGCGGCGTCGGAGCGCCACGGTGTGCACGAGGTGAACTTCACCTTCGAGGGCCATCGCCAAGAGCGAAACAGTGGAAGCTACCAGCTCTCCCCTCGCGAGCTCGCCGCCGGCGATGTCAGCTTGGTCTATGTCTCCCGCCGCCTGAGTCGTACCTACAACACCGAGGGCGGCCTGATCCGTCGGGTGTTGCAGACGCTCTGGCACATGGTGAGTCGCAGCCAGCAGGTCTTCGTGGTCGGTCAGATCCAGGAGGACGGCACGGTGGTTGGCGGCACGGGTTGGTCCGTCGAGCTGGCCCGGATGTGGAGCAAGGATCTCTGGGTCTATGACCAGACCAAGAAAGGCTGGTATCAGTGGACTGGCGACGACTGGACAGCGGGGCTGCCGACCATCAACTCCGTCCACTTCACCGGCACCGGCACCCGCTACCTCGAAGATCATGGTCGCGAGGCGATTTTTGACCTGTTCGCCCGGACGTACGGCCGGCAGAGCTAGCCTCCGAGCAGCAGCCGGAACGGCACCAGGGTGTGGCGAATCTCCGAGACCTCGGTGAATCCATCACCGAGCACGCGCTCTTCGATGTCCTTGAGGTGGTACGCGCCCCAGGGCACGACGAGTCGATCGTGGTCGGTCTGGGCGCTGGTCATGTGGTCCCAGAGGCTGTCGTTGCGCAGGGTGATCAGGTCCTCGTATACCTGCTCCCCCATGGCCTCGGGGTCGTCCTGCCCCTGGGCGAAGGTGATGTAGGCGATCAAGGGCGGGAGCGGGTCGTCGGCTCGGTAGATCTCCAGAACGAGAGCGAGGATCTCGAGCGTCTCTGGCGAGAAATCCTTGACGTCGATGTCGGCGTTTCGGACCTTGATCTCAGTCATCTGGCCCATCGGCTTCTGGGTTGACAGGCCGATGCGCTCGGCCATCTTGTCGTAGAGCGGCCCCGAACCCAGGTGGCCTTCCGTGTCTGCTACGCCCTCCGCGAGGAGGATCGTTTTTTCATGGGGTTCGATCGCGTCGAACAACACGTCATAGACGGCTTTGTCGCCGAGGTGGGCCATGCCGATGAGATCGATGGTCTTGTCGCCCTTGGTGTATTGCTTGTGCACGATTTCGAATCCGGAGGGATTCAGTCCGACGAAGTCTCCAGAGTAGACGTTGCAGGCGAGATCGGCGCTAACATAGCCATACGTGAGGAGAGCCGGAGGGCCCCCGACGAACGTGACTGCGGCAATGACGATCGCGTTCGTGGCAGAGAAGAACGGGCACTCCGGGAAGAGCTCCTCCGTGAAGAGCCACCTCTCGCCTTGGTTGAGCTGGCGGGTGCGGGCGACCACAGCCACGGCAACGGCGACACTGATGAGGGAGAGCGGAAGGGCAAAGCCGGTGACGCCCAGGAAGATCGGCAGCGGCATTGCTCCGAGGACAGACCACACCAGCATGGCGAGGATCGGGCCGAAGACGCTCTTGGGGACCCGCGGGGAGGCCAACATCGCGGCCCACATCAAGGGCATCGAGACCAGCAGCAGCAGGCCAATCGGCAGGAGCAGGATGCTCAGCACATGCCAGCCCGTCAGCAGATGCACCAGCTCATCGACCAAGCTGCCCGCCGCGTTGAGCACGAAGAGCACCAACCAGCAGTTGAGCAGCGTTGCGAGCAGCTTCACGGAACCCTCGGGTCAGTAGACGTTGTACTTGGCGCGGTTCCGGTCGTGTTCGTCGCCGTCCTTGGCCGGGTGCAGGTTCCCCTCGTGATCATGCAGGTAGAACCAATAATCTGTCTGTTTTGGATGGATCGCCGCTTCGAGGGAGGACTGGGTCGGGTTGCCGATGGCGCCCGGGGGCATGCCCTTTCGAAGGCGGGTGTTGTAGGGCTCGTCGGGGTCCCTGAGGTTGCGCAGGAAGGCGCCCTTGTCGTTCCAGTCGTCGAGGGTGTAGCGACTGGTGGCGTCGATCCCGAGCTGCCAGTTCTTGCCGACCCGATTCCAGATGATGCCCGCGACCAGCGGCCGATTCGACGGCTTCGGTTCCTCGCGCTCCAGCATCGATGCCATGACCACTACATCGTGCAGGGAATGGCCGAGCTTGTCGGCATTGGTATTTAGGAACCGTTCCTGGAAAGTGACCAGCTGCCGCTCGATGAACTTCTTGGAGTCGAAGTTGCCCGGCGTGACCATGTAGGTCTCTGGGTACAGGTAGCCCTCCAGGGTTGGCGAGGTGATCTCGAATGGGGACTCGACGCCCTTCTTCGTCGCAACCTCGACAAAATCTCCCTTGGTGATCCACCCCTTCGCCGCCAGGGCTTTGTCGATATCGCCGATACGCCACCCCTCGACCACTGTGAATGGCTCGTCGTCGGCCAGCGGAACACCACACAGCGTCTCGAGGAGCTGGTTCATCGACATGGAGCGGCGCACGTTGAAGCGCCCGGCTTTCAGGCAGCTCGCGTCTGTGTTTCGGAGGAAGAGCTTCCACTGGAGCTCTCCCGCGATCAGTTCGTTTTCGACCAGCGATGGGCCGATACGCCCGGCAGTGGCGCCTTTTGGAACCTCGTACACGAACTCGGCATCGTTGCCGGGGTGAACAGGAGCGTCGGGATCGAAGCACGCCAGGAGGAGGAGGAGGAGGCTCAAGGGGAACTCGGGGGGTTTGGACGGGGGGTGCGAGTTCCTAACACATTGGATAGCAGCGCCCGTCGGAGGACGTGTGCAAGAGCTGCGGCAACGAATCGAACATTCCTGGGAGAGCGGCGACGTGGACCGCGAGGCCGTCGAGGCTGTTCTCGGCCTCCTCGACCGCGGCGAAGTGCGCGTGGCCGAGAAACAAGGGGGCGAATGGGTTGTGAATAGCTGGCTGAAGCAGGCGATCCTCCTCTACTTTCGTTTTGCCGAGATGCGGGAGGGCTCCTACGGCGAGTACATCTTCCACGACAAGATCCCCCTCAAGTCGGATCTGAAGGCCCAGAACATCCGCGTTGTCCCGCCAGGAACCGTTCGGTACGGCGCCTTCCTCGAGCCCGGTTGTGTGGTGATGCCCGGCTACGTCAACCTCGGTGCCTATGTCGGCGCGCGGACCATGGTCGATACCTGGGCAACGGTCGGCAGCTGCGCCCAGATCGGTAGCGACGTGCACCTCTCGGGCGGCGTCGGGATCGGCGGCGTGCTCGAGCCAGCCGGTGCGCGTCCCGTCATCATCGAGGACGGCTGTTTCATCGGCTCCCGCAGCATCGTCGTCGAGGGCATGCTCATCGAGGAGGAGGCCGTGCTCGGGGCCGGTGTCGTACTCACCGCTTCTACGCCGATAATCGACGTGACTGGCCCCAAAGAGGTCGTGCACAAGCTGCGGGTTCCGGCGCGATCCGTTGTTGTGCCCGGCACCCGCATCAAGTCCTTTCCCGCCGGCGAATACGCCCTCCCCTGTGCGCTGATCATCGGCAAACGCACCGAATCCACCGACCGCAAGACCAGCCTCACTTCGGTCCTGCGGGAGTTCAGCGTCGCCGTCTAAAACCCCAGACGCGACCTTCGGGATCGAATGGGATCGTGCGATCCCTGCGGCCTGGGGGCTCGCCGCGACCCTGGTACTGATCCATCTGATCGGCGCCTGGCACGAGTGGTCCATTGGGCTGAATGGGTTCTGGGACGGTCTGATCTTCGAGCGCGACACCCGGTTTCGGGTCTCGGTCGGAGGCCAGCACGCCGGACTCGTCAATACCGGCGGTGTCTGGCGCCTCTGGACGAGCATCCTTCTGCACATCGATTTGATTCACCTGTCGCTGAACGCCATCGCGCTGGTGTCGCTGGGCCGGCTGATCGAGCCCTGGGTTGGGTCGATTCGGTGGCTCTCCTGGTTCATCCTCGGCGGCCTGAGTGGGTCTCTGGCCTCTCACTTCGCGGGCGTTGTCCAGTCAGATGGCGCTTCGGGAGGCGCTTTTGCGTTGCTTGGTGCAGCCGCAGTCATCGGTCTCAGGGTGCGTGACCGCCTCGACCCGCGAGAGGCGACCCTCATGGGGCCGGTGATCTGGGGTTTTTTGGTGTTGAACCTGGTCCTACCCATGTTTCTGCCGTTCATCGATAGCGTGGGCCACGTCGGGGGCCTCGTCATGGGGCTGTGCCTGGGTGCCTTTGTGGGCATTCGCGACGCCCCAGGACTGCGTTTCTTCGATGCCGTGTTGGTCGTGGCCTTTGTGATTGCGTGTTTGTTCGGGTGGCACCTGTCCTGAGGAAGGGCCCCGACTTCTCGAGGCCCCTCCAGGTTTTTCAGGTGATCTCGATCAGGCCTCCCGCTTCGCGTAGCTTCTCGGCCAACGCAGCGGCTGCGGCGGGATCGGCACCCTCGCGAACGGAGACGGGAGCGGCCTGCACGAGGTCGCGAGCCTCGCGCAGTCCAAGCCCGAGCTCTTTTCGGAGCGTTCGGATGAGAGGGAGCTTTCGCTCTTCATGCCATCCAGTGAGGATGACAGAGACTTCCGTCGGTTTCGGGACCACGATCGGCTTCGGCTGAACGACGACCCGCGAACGCGCGGAGAACCCGAGCGCCTTCTCGAGGGCGGTGATGAGGCCGCTCAGTTCGCGGACCTTCATGGACTTGATGGACGTGACGACGTCGTCACGACCCGGCTTGGTGTGGGTGGCCATCGGCCACCTCCTGGATCTTGAGATTGAGTAGACAAACCAGTGCTGACCGACGTCACATGCGTCGATTCAGCAGGTTCTCAATCTCGTCCACAGGCGGAGCATGTCGAAGGCGTAACTTATCCTTCGTGCGTACGCCGGAAAGTCTCGCGGCGGGCCTCGTAGAGCTCCTCGGCGATAGCGTCGTAGGCGTCGGAGCCAACTAAGTCGGTGATCTTCTCGGCGGCGCCGTCTCTGATCTCTTCCATCTCCTGGTGGATCTGGTATCGAGAGCGTTCCTCCTCGCCTTCCTCTTCGTGGGCGGCGGCCCAGAGCTGACCCACCTCATCGCCGGAGTCGAGGAGGATGGTGATGATGTCGTCGGTGACCTTGGGCTCCCACTCGTTCGTGGCGGCAAAGGACTCGACGATGTCGACGGTGTTTGTCTCCATCTCGGAGCGAACCTGGTCCCAGTCCATTCGTCCACGGCGGCGGCGCTCACCGCGTCCTTCGCGCCCTTCACCCTCGTCTTCGCCGACCACGACGACCTCGTTGCCGCTGCGCTCTGCATCGTCCCGAGTGGGCTCCGACCTCTCGCTGCGTCGGGCGGGGCGTCGTCGATTCTCCGGGCTGCGCTCGGCTTCGGGGGCGTCGTGCCCCGCGTGTGCCGCCGCCGTCGAGGCGACCACTGGAGCGGTGGATTCGACTTGCAGGCCGCGGATATCCGCCTGAAGTTTGAGGTTCCAGGCCAGTAATCCCGCCGCCAACACAGCGCAGAGCCCGAGACCGATACGTTCCTTGGTCATAATGCCTCCGTGGTCGTTGCCCGCGATATAGCTGAGGATCAAGCGGATTGCACCTCTATCGTCACTCCTGACCATCGTGGGGAAGCACGGCTGGGTCGCTCCACCATCGGGCGAGGTCTTCCGGGAGAGGTGCGCTCACGTCGAGCGTGCCGCCATCGGGATGTGGAATCACAATCCTCGCGGCGTGCAGCGCTTGGCGGGGGGCCCCCGCTTGCTCTCGGACCCAGCTGTCTACGCCATTGTCGAGGGTGTACAGGAAGACTTCTGGCGGTACGCCATACATGCGATCCCCGACCAGGCTGTACTCAGCGTGGTCGAGGTGGACCCGGATCTGGTGGGTGCGCCCGGTGTGAATGCGACAACGGACGTGCGTCATTGCTGGCTTTCTATGCAATACCTGGACGTCTGTCCGAGCGGGCAGGCCCCCTTCGGCCACAGCCATCTGGATTCGAATCGGGCCATCTGCAGAGCCGATGCTTCCATGCAATGTGCGCTCGCTCCAAGGGATCTCGCCGCGGCAGAGTGCCTCGTACTCCTTGGTGCATTCACCAGCTTTGAGAGCCGCTTTCAGGAATCGGTTCGCCGGTAGATCCCGAGTCAGCACGATGACGCCGCTGGTGTCGCGATCGAGCCGGTGAACGAGATCGATCCGGTCGTCGGGCCAATGATCCTTGGCGAGCCCGATGACCGAAAAGGCGAAGTCCCATCCACTCGGATGCGCGAGCAGGCCAGCCGGCTTGTCGAGCACGATCACGCGATCGTCGCAGTGCAGGATCGGCGGGAGTGGAGGTGGAGGACTGGACGGGGCGATGCCCGGGAGAAACAACAGCAGGATCTGCGGGGCCTTCAGTCTCGACCCCGCCCGGAGCATGTTCCCGGTTGAATCCTGCACTAGCCCTTCGCGAATTCCTCGGACAATCCATGATCTTGAGCGATTTGGGAACCGCCGGGCCAGGTACTTGTCCACCCGCATTCCCGACGCCCAGTCGGGGATCTCGAGGGCGCGATGGGGAGCGGATGGATCGGGCATGGCACACTGTAAGTTTTTGGTCGCGGGCCCGTTTGATAGCGCGGGCATGTTTTTGACGTTGTGCAAAAGCGGAAATGTGGCAACATTGAGGTTGCGGAGGGCTGGATGAGCCGTTGGTTGGTGATGGCGGTGTTGCTGGGAGCCGGTTGTGCTACCCACACTGCCCCTGAGCTCAGCTGGCGATTCGAGGCCCGGGCCACCCACGGCGAAGTCCAAGTCGTTCCGATGATCGAGCTCCACGAAGACCCAGAGCTCGATCTGCACGTCTATCTCAACCCAGCGCTTCGGCTGCCGTTTGGCGATCGCTACGATCTCCGGCGGTATCGCACCGATCAGCTGACCGAGTTCCCCTTCAACGTCGCGTTGTCGCTCCCGGGAGCGGTGAACGGCGAGCTTGGCATGCGCTGGAAAGGCCAGTTCCGGACGGCGAGATACCCCTTGGGCGGGCACAAGAAAGTCAAGCAGGCTCTCGAGGGCAAGGGCGATCTCGACGAAACGCTGGGTGACGTGGCTCGAAACATGAGTGGTCAGGCCACGTTCTTTACGTGGGTGCAGGATCTCGAGGGCCGTCCACTCACCCGAGACGGTGTGCCTGGCTGGGTCAGAGACACCGACTGGGGTCCGGTGGTGCTGCGCCTCACCGAGGAGCCCTATCTAGTCACCATGCGAGTGGGAATGGCCCTCGTGACGCGCGATGGCGAGGTTGTGCTCCGCTACGAAGACACGTACACCACCGTCCTCACAGATCGCCAGGATCCAGAGGCCGCCGGGGCGGATCTAGCGCGAAGTATTGCCGCCGAGGTCACCAAGGTCTGGGCCCACGATCCCGAGTTCGACGACCCAGAGAGCCTGTTGGCCAAGAAACCGAGATAGGTTTCGTGTCGCCGGTGGCGGCCTCTTGCAGTAGCATATCGCCTTGACGAGGTGCCGATGTCCGTTTGTCTGTTGGTCTTTGCATTGCTGATTGGTTGCGGAGGACAGACGGATGCCGCGCCTGACCCGGGAGCCAACGTTCCCGACGACCCGGCGGACGTGACGCCCCCCGAAGACGATCCGGCGACGGACGCGGGCGTGACCTTTGCGGCACCCCTCGATGGCGCAACGGTGACGTCCCCTGTCCACCTCAAGTTCCAGGTCAAAGGCAAAAAGGTTATCAAAGCGGGTGATGTCACCAAGGGCACAGGCCACCACCATGTCCTCGTCGACGCTGGCTTTATAGACAAGGGTCTGCGGATCCCAAAAGATGCGTCTCACATTCACTATGGCGGCGGCGAGCGCGAGGCTCGCCTCCCTCTCCAGCCCGGTGAGCACACTCTGACGTTGCAGTTCGGCAATGGCGCCCACGTGTCCTTTGGAGAGGCCTGGTCGAAAACGATCACGGTGACGGTGGAGTAGACAGCCGAGGTTCGAATTACTGCGTCTGCATGAGTCAGACGTACGACATCGTCGTTGTCGGGGCGGGGCATGCGGGATGCGAGGCTTCCGCTGCGGCTGCGCGCCTGGGAAAGCAGGTCGCCTGTGTGACTCTGCGGGCCGACCACATTGCGCGCCTTTCGTGCAACCCAGCAGTGGGCGGCCTGGCCAAGGGGCATCTGGTGCGCGAGCTTGACGCGCTCGGCGGCCTGATGGGTCGGGCGGCCGACGTCGCTTGTATCCAGTTTCGACGCCTGAATACGCGCAAGGGCCTCGCGGTCCAGAGCAGTCGAGCACAGGTCGATATCGAGGTTTATCCGCGCGTTATCCACGATATGCTCGACGCGATCGAGGGCCTGCAGATCATCGAGGGCGAGGTGGCCTCCATCGAGACGACCGGCGGCGTGGTCTCGGGTGTTGCCCTGGCGGACGGCACCCTGCTCGAGACCTCAGCCGTGGTTCTGACGACGGGCACCTTCCTCTCCGGGATCCTGCACTGCGGAGACCAGCAACAAGTCGGCGGCCGGCTTGGGGACGGCTCCGCTCACGCGCTGGCTGGATCCCTGACGAAACTCGGCGTGCGCCTGGGTCGCCTGAAGACCGGTACCGTGCCCCGACTGGACGCCCGCACGATCCACTGGGATCGCCTGCCGGTACAGGAGGACACCGTTCCCGACGGTCGCTTCTCCTTTGGAGAGACCCGATCCCGGCTTCGACAGGTCGACTGTCACCTCACGTACACCAACGCCCGCGTTCATGAGCTGATTCGCGAAAACCTAGGTCGTTCGCCACTTTTCTCGGGTCAGATCGAGGGGGCGGGTCCGCGATATTGCCCCTCCATCGAGGACAAAGTCGTTCGGTTCCCGGATCGGGACCGCCATCTGCTCTTCCTGGAACCGGAGGGGCTCAACACGGACAGAGTCTACGCAAATGGGCTATCTACCTCGCTTCCCGCCGATGTGCAGGAGGCGTTTGTGCACGCCGTCGAGGGCCTCGAGGACGCGGTCATCCTCCAGCACGGATACGCGGTGGAGTACGACTACGCCGATCCGACCGATCTGGGTCACGATCTCCAGCACAAGCACATCGATGGGCTGTATCTGGCCGGTCAAGTGAACGGGACCTCGGGCTACGAGGAGGCGGCGGTGCAGGGTTTTGTGGCCGGCGTCTCCGCTGCTCTGGGCGAGGTGTTCCACGTGGAACGATCCGAGGCCTACATCGGTGTGTTGATCGATGACCTGGTCAGCCGAGGCGTCGGGGGCGAGCCCTACCGCATGTTCACCTCTCGCGCCGAGCACCGTCTGCTGCTGCGAGAAGACAACGCAGACCGCCGCCTGATGCCCCGTGGCCGCGCCCTGGGCTTGATCGACGACGACACCTGGGCCGCCTTCGAGGAGCATCGCCAAGACATCGCCCGGGGCGCAGAGGCACTCAGGACACGGGTCTCGCCGTCGAAAAGAATCATTCAAGCGCTCGAGGATCTCTGTCTGGGGGGCCTCAAGAAGCCGGCCACCGCCGAGGAGATCCTCCGGCGGCCGCGGGCGACCTGGAAGAATCTGGTCGAGATCTGTGGGCTCCCGGAGCTCTTGCCAGCGGCCGCCGGGCAGCTCGAGCTCGATACAAAGTACGCCGGCTACATCGAGAGAGCCCAGCGCCGGGCGGTCTCCGCAGAGCGAATGGACAGCGTGAAGATCCCCCCGAATGTGGACTGGAAGGCGCTCGAAGCGTTGTCTTGGGAGGTTCGCGAGCGGCTCGACAAGGCCCAGCCGACGACGCTGGGTCAGCTCGCAAGGGTCCCGGGCGTGACTCCGGCGGCGGTGAACGTCGTCGCCGGCTGGCTCACTCGCCGCTAGTTCGGTTCATAAGTGCCCTGAGCGCGTTCTGCCTTGCCTGATGGCGTCGATGTTCCTCGGAACCCGGGTCCAGTTGTTTCGGGATTCTCGCCGAGAGTGCCTCGGCGAGCCACGCGACCTGGTCTTCCGGGAGTGTTCCGACTTCGGGGATGCGGGTGAGCCGCCCGCCGTGCGCTAGCAAGATCGCGCCCGACTCTCTGCGGAGGTGCTCGATCGTGTGAAGATCGAGGTCAAGGCGTGCCTTTTCCGCTTCGATCGTCGCGACGGTTGTGCCGATGCAATCGAGTCTGAACCTGCGATATCGTCGTCCTTCGTCTTCGATTCTGAGGAGGGCGCCGTAGATGCCGGCGGAGCCGAAGACGCCGGCTAGGAGGAGTCCAAGCAGCCCCCATTGAACGGCCATCGGGACGCAGAGAAGGACTGTGCCGATGAGCGCGACGCTGCCCAGCCCCCATCCGGCCGAGGTCAGCGAAGCGGTGCCGCAGGAGAAACCTTCGTGCGTGAACGCGACGTTCAGCTCGTCAGGTGGGTTGGCGAGGAGGTCGTTACCCATCTCGTTCACCACGGCGCATCATCGAGGCGGTCGGATCAGCCATCTTTGGCGCCCATGAGGGCGCGAATCGCCGCTCTGCGCGCCTGATTGGTCGACGCTTCTTCCTGGGTTGGCGGTTCGTCCGGACCGGGTAGACACGCCTTGATGGCGTCTGCGAGCCAGGTTGCGTGGTCATGTTGGAGGGAGCCATCCATTGGGATTCGCCTCACTCCGTCGCATTCGATGCTGACGACGCCACCGTATGCGGAGACGTTTTGGATGGTGGAGAGTGGCGTCTTTCGCTCGGGCTGCTTGGCTTCTCGTACCGTCAGGCACGTTCCGCCGCACTCGATCTCCACCGGGCGGCGGCGATCGAGTGGTCGGCCAGCGGCCATCGGCGCATACGCCCACAATGCGGCACCCGTCGTGAGGGCGGCCAGGGCCGCGAGGAGCTGCCCTTGCACGCCCAGGCCGTCCAAGAGCCCACTCGCGAGGGCGATCAGAAAGATCAGGATGACCAGAACCGCCCTAGCCAGCCCGGTTTTGGCGTCCACTTGCGCAGCGGACCGGCAAGAGAAACCCTCGTGGCGGAACGACACCTCGAGGTCACTCGGCGGTCCGGCGGTCGGATCAGCCATCTCTAGCCCCCATGAGGGCGCGAATCGCCGCTCTGCGCGCCTGATTCCTCGACGCTTCTTCCTCGGTTTCCGGCTCGTCTGGTCCGGGTATGCAGGCCTCGATGGCCTCCGCGAGCCAGATCGCGTGCGGGTGTTGGAGCTCACCTTGGTTGGGGATCTGTCTCGTACCATCGTCGCATAAGAGGGTGACGATACCCCGATGAGAAGAGGCGCTCAGGACGGTGGAGAGCGGTTTTCGCCACTCCAAGCGCCCGGATTCGCGCACCTTCAGGACTGTTCCCGTGCACTCGATCTCCAGCGGCCGTCGGCGACCGAGAGGAGGACCGTCGCCCACCGAAACGAGAACCCACAAGAAGGCGCCGACCGCGAGCACGACTTCGGCCGCCATAATCTGCGTGTACAGGTTTA
>PJEL010001950.1_pt1 | contig 19677 bp, 19 predicted proteins | sample 1853271 | NCBI WGS metagenome assembly PJEL01 (sample SAMN08108733, study PRJNA415343) | Invertebrate metagenome, whole genome shotgun sequencing project. | host: Globobulimina | place: Sweden: Gullmar Fjord | collected 2015-08
GATGCCAAACCGGTCTATAAGCCCTTTTCCTATCCGTGGTGTTATGACGCCTGGTTGATGCAGCAACAAATTCACTGGCTGCCAGAAGAAGTTCCGCTTGCTGATGACGTGAAGGATTGGCATCAGAATCTCACGGAGGACGAGCGGAATCTACTTACTCAGATTTTCCGGTTCTTTACCCAATCGGATATCGAAGTGAATAACTGCTATATGCAGCATTATTCTCGGGTTTTTAAACCAACCGAAGTTCAGATGATGCTCGCTGCATTTTCCAATATGGAAACTGTTCACATTGCTGCCTATTCGCATCTTCTGGATACAATTGGTATGCCGGAAACGGAATACTCTGCCTTCCTCCATTATAAGGAGATGAAGGACAAATATGATTATATGCAGCAATTCAATGTAGACAATAAAACGGAAATTGCCAAAACATTGGCTGTTTTCGGAGCTTTTACCGAAGGGTTACAGTTGTTCGCCAGTTTTGCAATTTTGCTCAATTTTCCGCGTCACGGAAAGATGAAAGGTATGGGGCAGATCGTTACCTGGTCCGTCCGGGATGAAAGTCTGCATTGCAATTCGATCATTAAATTGTTTAAGACGTTTCTCAGCGAAAATCCGGAAGTTTGGAATGATGCTTTCGCTGAAGATCTTTATAAAACTTGCCGGGAAATTGTCTCTCACGAAGATGCCTTCATTGATCTGGCATTCGGCGCAGGTAATATCGAAGGTCTGACGGCTGAGGAAATCAAATCCTATATTCGCTATATTGCAGATCGTCGTTTGATCCAATTGGGATTAGAGCCGATCTATAATCTGGAACGTAATCCCCTTCCTTGGTTAGATGCAATTCTGAACGCGGTCGAACATACCAATTTCTTTGAAAACCGGTCGACTGAATATTCCAAAGCCGCGACACAAGGTTCTTGGGAAGATGCGTTCGACTAGAACTTAAACCGACGCCGAAAGGCGATTGACCGTTTCTTCTAGCTTTCCAGGTTCATCGAGGGCGACAGCCAATACCATGGCTCCTTGCAGGGCGCTGATAATATATTGTGCATCTGATGAGGGGCCTTCGGCCCCTTTGAGAGCCGCCGCCGTCCAATCAATCATCTGCTTAAAAAAAGCAACTACGGCCTGCCTGACTTCTACAGGTAAGCCTGATGTCTCTGCGCCTAGCACGCAAGCAAGGCAAATTGCTCCATCACTTTTCAGGCTCTGTACATAAGCCAGACCCAATCTTTCAATTCTCTGCCTGGGGCTTTCTTCAAGCATCGATGGAGAGCCAAGCAATTCTTTGAACCGTTCGGCATATCTTTCTACGACGGCTTTTCCAAGATCGTGTTTGTAAGGGAAGTGATAGTGGACACTGGAGCTTTTTATGCCCACTTCACTAGCGATATCCCGAAAACTAACAGCATTAAATCCACCGCGACGAATATGGGCTTCTGCCACATCAAGGATGGCATCCACTCGATCATTTTTTTGTTTCACTGACATAAATTACTTATCTATCAGTTGATAGGTATTGACAAGGTCAAATCTAATTGCGTATTCTATCTATCACTAGATAGATGAAATAATGATGGAGAGAATTATGAAAGTTTATGAATTTAAAGGTTTCCCAAATCCTGCACGTGTTCGGGTGGCTTTGGCTGAAAAAGGGTTATTCGATAAGGCAGAGTTTGTCCAAATAGATGTGCCTGCAGGCGATCATTTGAAACCAGATTTTTTGGATAAAAACCCTTCGGGTGTTGTTCCTGTTCTGGAACTAGAAGATGGAACCCTAATTTCTGAATGTTCCGCAATTACGGAATATATAGATCAGATTGAAGGGGAGCCGGATCTCACCGGGAAGTCTGCTCAGGAAAGAGCGACCATTTCTATGATACAGAGAAAAGTAGAGGCAGGGTTCCTTGATGCAATTGCTGCATTTTTCCATCACGCTACCGCAGGTTTGGGTCCTGAAATAGAGAAATATCAGAATGAAGACTGGGGTAAGAAACAACTCGATAAAGCAGTGAAGACGCTGCATTGGATGGAAGGAATACTCACTCATCAGGATTATTTGGCGGGAAGTCGTTTTACAGTTGCAGATATTACAGCACTGGCCGGTTTCTTTTTTGCTGGTTTTGTCGAACTTGCCATACCAGATACTTGTCCTCATGTTCAGGCCTATGCAGAAAGACTGAAGGCGCGGCCAAGTGCTGCACTGGCAGCGTAACGATAAATGGGAGACGAAAATGCACTTACATGCTGATTTTGCTAAAAGAGCCGTTGTTCACAGTGAAAACGAGGACTGGGTTGTCTCCCCAATGAAGGGCGTGGAACGTCGAATGTTGGATCGTATCGGCGGCGAGATGGCTGCGCGAGCGACGACCATTGTTCGGTATAGCGCCGGTAGTGCATTTTCATCCCACGTTCATACCGGAGGGGAGGAATTTATTGTACTGGAAGGCGTGTTTCAGGATGAACATGGAGATTATCCCGCAGGAACTTATGTGCGAAATCCGCCAACTTCGTACCACACCCCACGATCCGATAAGGGGTGCGTTATACTCGTCAAACTGGGACAGTTTGATCCTGAAGACAGAAGCCATATCGTTGTGGATTTAAAGAAAACAGAAGCGATTGCTGATCCGATGAAGGATGGTGTCTCTGTTACGTCTTTGTTTAAGGATAAACGAGAAACTGTACGGCTCGAACATTGGGACGCCAGCCAAACCATCAAATTGGGTTCAGAAGGTGGGGCGGAATATTTTGTTTTGAAAGGCGATTTTGTCTCTGGCGACGAAAAATTTCAGATGAGTTCCTGGCTACGGCTTCCTGAAGGAGAGGTTGAAACTATTCACGTAGGAGAGATGGGCGCAACAGTATGGGTGAAAACAGATCATCTCCCTTTTGCAAAGGGTACTGGCTAATTTGAATAATGTTTAAGGGCATTTTCAAGATCGACTTTCGTAAACCCAAATTCAGATTTTGAAATGCCCTCATTCGTTTGCCTTAGAGACCGGACAATGTACCTGATAGCCATCGATAGCATTTTGTCATGATCAAATGCGAGCGGCGGGAGGTCTCTAAGTGAAAACCACTTTGCATCAGCGGCATCATCTGCCGCAGTTATTTTTTGCCTATTTTCTGGAACAATACAGGTGTATACAACACTGACTGTGTGCCCGCGTGGATCACGTCCCGGTTCACCAAAGGTATGAAACTGTTCAATAGGTATACCTTCAAGGTCCGTCTCTTCTTTAAGTTCCCTTAATGCCGCCGTTTCCAAATCTTCATCCCTATCGACAAAACCACCGGGAAAAGCCCATTGATTTTTACAGGGGTCATTCGCGCGGCAAATGAGAAGAACATGCACATCTCCGTTTCGCATCGTAAATGCCACAACATCGGTTGTTAAGGCTGGGCGCGGATAGTCATAGCAATAAGGCATGAGTTTCTGTTTAGTTCTGCAATTTAGAGTTCAATTTTTCTTCGTGAAACAGTTTGGGGTTTATCCCCTTCAAGCAGAGGTCGATGTTTTTTAAAAGCTTTATAGATGAAATTCAGCAAAGCCCTAACCCTTGGGTTTTTTCGAACGTCGGAATGAACGAGAGCCCAGATTTCATTGTCCACAATTGTTCCTGACTCCGGCAGTCGAACAAGGTCGGGATCGCTGTCTCCTATGTAACAAGGCAATAATCCAATGCCGGTTCCTGTGCGGATCATATGGCGTGCGACACGAACAGAATTGCTTTGCCCGACGACATTTCCTGGAGTTAAAGCTTTTGAGGCGCCTTCATAATCAATGGTAATCCACCGATCCAGATGTGGTCTATTTTCCAAATATTTGGGGGTTGCAAAAATCGCTAATGGACTGTTGGCCAGTTTTTTGCCAAAGGCGCCTGGTGGTGGTGTTTTGGTAATTCTGATCGCAAGGTCAGTCTCACGCCGCGCTATATCACTGATTTCAATGGTCGCCAGGATATTAAGCTCAATCAGTGGATTTTGAACTTGAAATTCAGCTAAATCGTCAGCAAGGACCATTGAATAGAGGTTTTCGCATAAGGAGACACGGAGCGGTCCGGCAAGGCTTGGCTCTTTGGAAAAGGCGACCCGATCAATCCGAGAGACAGATTTCTCGATCTCTTCAGCCGATGCAAGAATGGTGTGTCCCAATTCGGAGAGTTCAGCACCATCAATGCCCCGTTCGAACAAAGGGGCGTCTAGTTTTCCTTCCAGTACTTTCAGTCTGCGGGATACGGTTGCGTGTGTTGTGCCGAGGCTACGGGCTGCTGCGCGGACAGAACCGTTCCGGCTTATCGCTAGAAATATTTTTAAATCATCCCAATCGAACATGGTTCAATTATGTACCATCAAGGTACCTAATTGGGCAATATTCCTCACAACAATTTCCTGTCATCAATGGGCTCTCAACAGCATTTTAGACGGAGTACACCATGAAATATGATGTGAAACTGCTGCGCGCAAACATCCAATCTCCCTTAGATGGGGAAATGAGCCTTGGGCTTGAAGTAAAAAATGAACGACAAGCCACTATTGAATATGAATGGTCGAAAGAGCATTTTACAGCGCGATTTATAGGCTTCGCGTCGGGGATGCCCGCGCCAGCACATCCGGTTACCTTTATCAGCAAGCCGATTGATGCAATTTTTGCACTCAAAAATGAAATACACACGCTGCCCACTGATGTGTTCAAGGATTGTTTGGTCACAATCACTGTCGACTAAACCAGAAACTTATCTTCAAACAGGAAATTCTATGATGAAAAAAACGATATTAGCAGTGTCCTTCACAGGCTTAATGACAGCTTCTGCTGCCGCGTTAGCATCCCCAAATATTGGGGTGCTGGGTGTGTATGAGATTGAGAGTTCTAAGGCATATCAGGCAGCGAAGGCAAAGTTTAAAGCACAACTTGATGGTAAAGGCTGTCGGGTTTATCTGGAAGGCGCCGTTCTAGCTGAAAACGGGGACATAGATTTATCTGAACCAAACAGATTTCTATATCTTGAATGCGAGCATACTGTTCTCGGCTCCAAGGACCGTCAGGACCTATTTCAGTCCCTAAAATCAGTGGTAAACGATTTGGCAATATTTGAAGGCCCGATATATCGCCCTGAAAACGGGAAATCGACCAGCAAGATAGCCGACCGGTCTTATATCGTGAAGGTGAGTTACTATAACAATCGGGATCCATTGGGGCGGGATAATGATTTGAAAGATATCGGAAAAAGTCTGGAAGGGCTTCAGAATATTTATAGGTCTGAAGCTGAAATTTCTGTGACCGATGCGTACGGAGCCAAGACACCGGATGAAGCGGTCCTCATTTATTATGATACTCCTGAACAAGGAGAAAAATTTAGATCTTCCAATAAAAATATTCTGAAAATGATTGGAGACTTTAACAAAGAACACCTGGAGAGTTACATTTATTATATAGCGAAATCAGGCGACTAGACCTACTCAGGCTCTCTTTTTGATCAGGGGGAGCCTGATTGCAGTGAGGGTAGGCAGTAGATATAGTCTGCAATCCCTTCGGAAGGGGCCGGATCATCCGAAGGGAGCAGTATTGCGGTGTTGGTTACACCAAGATCATCGAGCTGAAAGGGGGTACCATTTCGATAGTCAAGATGACCACTTCCCATAAGGCCGATAAGCAGTGTCTCTGAGTGTTTTTGGAGAAAGGCTGCCAGATTACAGGCGAATGCCCGATCCCAAACCTGCTGGGCTCGGACAAATCGATCAAAAGACTGGTCCTCAGCGCTTTGTGCCGTCCGATCTGGACGGGCGCCGCCAGTAACATCAAAAAGATAACGCCGGTATTCGGAAGTTGCTCGTTTTGCCTGTGTTAAATTTTCAAGGCGGTTTTTATCAATGCCCTCCCAACCCAATTTTCCGATATCCCGGACAAGTTGTCGTTCACAATTGAGGGCAATCATCGAAAGGTTATGGCTTCTACAAAACTGAAAGAGAGGCATGTAAAGATCGGAATCAAAACCCCATATTTTATCCCATTCGGATTGTCTCAGAAATTCTTCTTCATTTATCGATCCCGACGTCCAAAGGTCCAGAATTGGCTGTACCCGTTTGGGAAACATTTCAAAACCCACCGCCAGATTATTTTTATGGCTTAAAATGCCCTTTAGTACTGAAAGTTGCCATTCGTGATGATCAAATCGATCATGGTTTTCGCCAAGCAAAATAATGGATTGTTGTAAGCAGTCCAAGATCACGTCATCACTGGATGTTATCTCTCCCGTTTTGCCATTCACCCATATGTTTTTGGTCTTTTGAAACGGTGTTTGCATAGTCTTTCTCAACGCGAGCAGATATCAAATATTACAATACTGATATCTGGAAGAAAACGGCATTAAAAAAGGCCGCCTTCATTTAGGCGGCCTTTTTTGTTTAATGCGAATTTTATTATGCTGAAGCAGCCTGTTTCTTCTTGCGACGGTATCCTATAAATCCGAGAACGGCGATGCCTGCGCCATAAAGCGGCAGGGCTGCTGGAAGAGGAACAACTGATACAGATACAGTTAGAGATTCCAGTTTGAAGTCATCGTCTGAACTGATAGCGCCAATGCCAAACAGGTCGCCTTCCTTTAAGAGACCTCCCAGGAAAGAATATGTATCTGTCGGGTTTGCATCCAAACCATTTTGGACTAATTCAAGATCACCATCATTATCAGTGTCAAAAAAGAAGGCAAACTGATCGCCATTGCTATTGTATCGGCTTGTAAAACTTACAGCGTCCAATATGACATCCTGATCAAACTGAAATACAGCAACATCGTTTCTTCCGGAACCATCTATTTGATGATCGTTTTCGCTTCCAGTGCTCCAAATAGCAAGGCCATGACTATTATATTGGCGGATCTCACCGCTGTCTGAAACTGTGCCGCTGGAGTATCTGCCCGCTGAGGCACTCAAACCAATGCCATCTTGGGAATAATTGAGTGAACCTGTTGTCCATCCAGCAGATCCGTTAGGGCCACTTATAAAACTGAATGTAGTTGCCGCCATGGCAGAAGCGCTTGAAAAAACCAAAATAGTAGCTGCAGCTAAAATCGCTTTCATTACTCGTTTCCCCCCGAAAAGGACTGATATGAAAATTAGAATTACTCTTGTTTGGCAAAAGCTATAGGAGAACATTTAAGCGCACAATTTTATTTTACCGAGTTTCAATGGCTTAACGATATATAAAATTGATTGTTTGATATAAAATTAACCAATGATGTTAGAAAAACAGCTATTCTATAATTACTTAACAATTTGCTACTATTTTAAACAAATTGTTTCAAATGCGAGATTTTTAAGAGCGAGGCTTGTTGGGTTTCTTCAAAATTAGCTAAAATTTTATCTAATTTTTCGAATCGCCTGCTTTCGGCGAAGAATCGCTCTCACATCACTGGGCATGACTTGCGTCTTGGGATAAGGGAAGCGGTATGCTGGGGACAATAAAAACCCCCGCATTGAAGCGGGGATCTTTATAGCTGCGACAAAATTAAAGATTAGTTTTCTAAGTACTGAGGTTAATCAGGAAGATTGATTTCTCTTTCTGCGCCACCCAATAAATCCAAGAACAGCCAACCCTGCTCCATAAAGAGGTAATGCTGCCGGTAAAGGAATTGCAGAAACCGTCATACTTTTTATCTTAAATTCGTCGTTGCGATCCAATGCGCCAATGCCAAATAGGTCACCGTTCCATACGCTATTAAAAGTATAGGTATTGGTGTTGGTGTCGACATTATAGGCAATACCATCCAGATCGCCATCATCTAGATTATCAAAGAAGAAACTGAAATCATCATTACCGCCGAAATAACTGAATGTAACACTTTGCAGAATCACATCCTGTGAAAAGTCAAAGACAACAATGTCATTCCATCCTGAACCGTCAACTTGGTGGTCGCTATCACTGGGATTAGTTACGCCTAATCCTCCCGTATATTGACCAATCTGACCTTGGGCAGTTACAGTCCCACCGCCGCTAGTCACAAATGCGCCGGGCGTCGCTGTGACAGAAATTCCGTCAACGGGCCCAAAGTTATAGGAGGCAGCAAGTCCTCCGTTACCAGTGAAGTCAAAAGTGGTTGCATTTGCCATCGTGCAGGAAAGCGCTAACACGGCTAATGCTGATAAAATCGTTTTCATTATGAGGTCTCCCCAAGGTGGAAGGTTTATGTCACAACTCACTCAATTAGAAATATCTAAAATATACCTGTGAGGCGTGTTCCACAATGTTTTGAATTGCCACTTTTGGGAAATCTGCCTCTCCACTTCTAGCTGAAATAGGCAAAAAAATAAATAATGGCAAAAAAGAGGCGGCATATTAAACACTTAACAAAAAGTAATTAAATGTAACATTCTGTAAATTAGTTTTTCATTTCTAATGAGCTGGAAAGAGAAATAGGGAAAATTTTATGCAAATTTGACGAATCGCCAAATTGGTGCATTGTTTTAGAAAAATATCTTACGTTCAAATGAGGTGCAAATTCTATTCAATTTCATAAATTCAGGGCTCAAGAGGAGTAAATCCGTTGGGGTATAGTAGATTTGGTGAAAGTGCACCGCTTACAGAGAGCTCGTATTTGATTGAGAATATTTTAAAGTGATTGTTTCAATTTTTCTCAATTAATTGAATTCAATTGAGCGGGTTCAATAGCTTTTTTACTTCCGTGAAACATTTAAACTTATAGCATTCATAATAGTTCTTGAGCTGAGCTCAATTTAATAATAATCTCTCAATCGATATATATTGAGCCTTGTGAGGTGAAATTACTGATGCCCAAATTAGCTCCATTGGATAAAACTCGAAAACGCCGACGGTCATCCAATGACACACGAATGTTAATAATTTCTATTGCCGCATCGGAGCTCATTGAAACCAAGGGCGCGCTTGAGATGTCAGAGCTCGCAAAGCATGCAAAATTGTCAGAAGGGCTTGCTTATTACTATTTTGGGAACCGGGCAGGAGTTATCGCCGCTGTTGTCGATGCTTTTTATGATCGGTATGAAGAAAAAGTTATCGCTATGCGATTTGAGGGCGCGACCTGGCAAATACGTGAACAACAGCGTGTTAAATCATCGGTTGAATTTTTCTTCAATGAACCTCTTACATCTGTTGTTTTTTCTTATCTTAGTAATGAACCTGAAGTAGTTGGGGTGGAGAAAAGCAGATTTCGCCGGCAAATAGAATTGACTGAACAGAACATTCTTGAAGCTCAGGCAAATGGGCATATTGCAAAAAATGTGGATGCGGGGCTATTAGGTGCGATGATGCATGGCGCTATACGCTGGGGTATAATGAAGCTATTGCAGTCGAGCGGAAAATTAACTCAGGAAGATGCCGCCGAGGAAATCTGGTTAGCGATAAAGGCAATGTCCAGACAAAAAAGATGATCAGACTTCATATGGTTGTTGCTGTCGAAATGGATAACTTATCTGTTCATATAATCTGATCAAAATGACCTATATCGTTGACGAGAGAAGCTTCCATCATCTAGCCTTTACTCAGGCGGCGCTTGATAAAACAAAAAGAATAACAAAACCTGTAAAAAGACGGGTGATAGAGGAGACCTTTAGTGTCAAAAATCGAATTTTTCTTTGATTGCTCCAGTCCCTGGACGTATTTGGGGTTTGAATCCATGGTGGCTTTGTCAGAACGCCATCCTGAAGTGGACATTGACTATCGTCCATTCCTTGTTGGAGGCGTTTTTAATACAGTTAATCCCTCTGTGTATCAAAATCGGGATACGCCTGTCCCAGTGAAACAAGCCTATAGTAAAAAAGACCTGCAGGATTGGGCGGGGTATGTCGGTGTCAAAATAGGCGAGCCTCCTGTTTTTCCGGTCAATAGTGTTAAGGCCATGCGTGGCGCTTTCGTGGCGCTGGAAGAGGGGTGTCTGGTTCCCTACGCCCGCCGGGTTTTTGAACGGTATTGGAGTGACCTTGCGGATATTTCACAAGTCGATGTGCTTGCTGGCCTTGTTAAGGATGTAGGACTTGATGAACAGCTATTTTTTGAAAAGATCAATGACCAGAAATATAAAGACATGCTTCGTGATACGACAGAAGAACTGATCAAACGGGGCGGGTTCGGTTCGCCAACCATGTATTTGAATGGCGATGACATGTATTTCGGTAACGATAGAATTCCGCTCATCGAAGCCAAGTTGTGAGGAAGCGTTATGATTGATCTTTATTATTGGCCGACACCGAATGGTTGGAAAATCTCCATTGCACTGGAAGAAATGGGTCTGGAGTATAAAGTGATCCCCGTGAACATTGGCAGGGGAGAACAGTTCACAGAAGAGTTTTTAATAATAAGCCCCAATAATCGTATGCCAGCAATTGTGGACCATGATCCCATTGGCGGAGGCGAGCCTGTTTCCGTTTTTGAAACAGGGGCAATTCTTATTTATCTTGCAGAGAAAACGGGTCGATTTCTACCCTCTGACTTACGAGGCCGGGTTGAAGTTCTTGAGTGGGTCATGTGGCAAATGGGTGGATTGGGTCCCATGCTCGGACAAAATGGTCATTTCAAATTCTACGCCCCTGAGCAAATTCCCTATGCACAGGAACGCTATACCAACGAGACATTAAGGTTGTTTGGTGTATTGGATCGGCGCTTGGAAGGCAGAGACTATATTTGTGATGAGTATTCTATTGCTGACATGGCGTGTTGGCCGTGGATTTTGACGTATAAGCGCCAGGAAATTGATCTCGGAAAATTCCCCAATGTCAGACGCTGGTATGATCTGATGAAACAGCGTCCGGGTTTACGTCGGGGATATAAAGTGGGGAGTGAGTTTGGAAAGCCAACGGGGAACTGGGATGAAGAAGCGCGCAAGAACCTAATGGCACAAGCGGAGCTACCAAAATAGTTTCAATCCAATAAGCGGGGCATTTATTTTTTTGCCTCGCTTGTAATATAAATTGCTTTGAATAATCTCTTTTGATTATGAAGCATTTAGACGTAGACTTGTGTCTAATTAACAAAATCGGTTTTTGGTAATTAACCGGTTATTTGTTTTCTGTGTTGAAGTAACGGTAGTCGGTAATGTCCTCTGTGTGGGAACAATCCCAGCAAAATGATCAGATTTGGCTTTCTTCAAATAAAGCCGAACACCTTTTAAAATCCCTGTCATTAATGCAGGAATGTAACGATACGACCTCTTTTTGCAAAATTACACTGGCAGAACTCCACAAGGTTTTTGGAGGGATGGAAGCCAGCCTGTTTTTTGTACTTTCCAAAAATGCAGAAACTGGGTCGATTGAGCCAATAGATGGTGCGACGGGACGAGATGCCTCTGATCTATTTTCCGATCTTTGCCATCATCAACAGACAGCGTTCCTGAGCCAGGCACTTCATCTTGGCAAAAGCAGTTTTTCAAACGAATTGGCGATCATAAGCCTTGTTCGAAATGGAGAAACGCTGGGTATTCTATTCCTGCAATCTTCACAATTCTGGAGAGATGACGAGACCCGGCTGCTTGAACAATTCAGTCATAATGCGGCACGAGCATTTGAAACAACATTTCTGCTGCAGCAGGCCCAAAGGCTTGCCTATCAAGATGCTTTAACTAGTATGGGTAACCGTTTGAATTTTAAAAAAGAAATTCAAACAACTATAGAGAATGAGAAAGATAATTTCTCTCAGATGGTTGTTATGCAATTTGTTCTGGATACACTTCCTGAACTTAATATTGCGCTTGGCCATTCCATGGGAGATGAACTTTTGAGAACAGTTGCTAGTCAATTACGGCGGCTTTTTCCCGAAGCAATATCACTGGCCAGAACATCTGGGGATGGCTTTGGTGTTTGCGTTCGTTATAAATCAGAAGACGAACTTTCGACTTTACCAGAAGTTATCAATGAATTGTTCGATGCATATTTACCTGAACAGTTAAAACTGCCTCACTTAACACCTCGCATTGGATTGTCTGTCTACCCTGGGGATGGAGAAACATCAGATAAACTTTGGCAAAATACCAATATCGCGCTCGCTAATACCAAAAAGCCCGGCACTCCGAATTTCTGTTATTACGATAACCATATAGAAGCAGAAATACATGGGCGCATCACTTTAAATAATGCTCTACGGGAAGGGATGTCTGATCAACAGCTATCTCTTTACTATCAACCACAGATATGCCTGAAAACCGGAAAGTTTATCGGCGTTGAAGCGCTCCTTCGATGGGAGAGAGAAAAGGGAATATTTGTCCCGGCTGATCTTTTTATTCCGATTGCTGAAGCATCAGGATTATTGAGCCCCATTAGTGACTGGGTCTTGAGAGAAGCCTGCCTTCAGCGGCAAAAGTGGACCAAACAAGGGCTTCCGGAATTTCCCGTTGCTGTGAATATATCTTTAAGTGAATTTCAAAGTGATGAATTCGTTCCAATGGTTCGAACTGTCTTGAAAGAAACAGGCATGCCCGCCCGTCTGTTGGATATTGAACTCACCGAAAGCGTGATCATGCAGGATCGCGGGCAAACCAAACGCAATATGCTCAGGTTAAAAGGGCTCGGTGTTTGTCTCTCCATTGATGACTTTGGAACAGGCTACTCTTCCTTAAGTTATTTGAGCCATTTACCCGCGTCTGTTCTGAAAATAGACAAGAGCTTTATTGATGGGATTACGGTGAATTCAGACGATGCCGCAATCGCGCGAACAATTGTAACGCTTGGGCATAACTTGGGTATGAAAGTGCTGGCTGAAGGCGTAGAAAATCAAGCGCAGATCGACTTCCTGGTCGAGGTCGGCTGTCAGGAAGCGCAAGGATATGTTTTTTCAAAACCCGTTCCAGCCTCCAAAATACCTGAACTTTCCAAAATACAGAATTTTCTCGAACTGGCTTAAGGACTGCTTTTAAGGATCGGGCAGCATTTTCCCGGGATTTAAAATCCCTTTCGGATCGAACGCTGACTTTATATGACGCATTAAATCCAGCTCAACCTCAGATTTGTAGCGGGTCAGCTCATTCTTTTTCATCCGGCCAATGCCATGTTCCGCACTGATGCTTCCGCGTAATGAGTGAGTGATATCATGAACGATGCGGCTCACCTCATGCCATTTATCCAAGTATTCCTGTTTATCCATGCCCACTGGTTGCAGTGGATTGTAATGAAGGTTGCCATCGCCGATATGGCCAAAAATTACGGGGCGAAAACCGGGAATGACTTTTTCAAGTTCTGTGTTAGCCGTTCGGATAAATTCGGCAATATGGGTGATAGGCACTGAAATATCATGCTTGATACTCCCACCTTCAGGTTTTTGCGCGCCTGATATTTCTTCTCGCATAGTCCATAATTTTTGCTGCTGAGCTTCACTCGCGGGGACAATGGCATCCAAAACCAGATCGCTTTCAAACCCGGTTTCAAGAATACTTTCCATCAACTCTTTTAAATTGTTAGAAACGCTTGAAGAGAGTTCCACCAGAATGTGCCAATCATAAATGGCGGGCATAGGATCGTTAAATCCTGGGATATGTTTGGCGACAAGTTCGATCGCAATACGAGGAATAAGTTCTATCGCAGTTACCTGATCACCGCTCAAACGACGAGCAAGACCCAAAAAATCTACGGCAGCCTCCACATTGGGAACGGCAATAAGGGCAATTTGTTTATACTTCGGCCGTGGATACATCTTTACAACAGCGCCCGTAATAATCCCGAGTGTGCCTTCGCCGCCGATAAAAAGCTGTTTTAAATCGTAGCCGGTATTGTCTTTACGAAGCTTGCTCAGGCCATCCCAAATTCGCCCATCAGGAAGCACAACTTCCAGACCCAGAACCTGTTCGCGAGTATTCCCGTAATGCAGAACCTGAACGCCGCCGGCATTTGTTGAAATATTACCGCCGATCTGGCAGCTTCCTTCAGAACCGATGCGTAAAGGGAAGATAAACTCCTCCTCATCTGCCGCCTGTTGAAGGTCGGCCAATATGCAGCCTGCATCCACCGTCAATGTGCCGCTGCGGGTATCAATTTCGCGTATAGTATTCATCCTGCGGAGGGAGAGGATGACTTCCTTTCCCGTATCAAAAGGAATAGACCCTCCAACAAGGCTGGTATTACCACCTTGCGGGACAATCGGTGTATCACTCTCAGCACAGAGCTTTACAATGCTCGACACTTCTTCCGTGGTTTTCGGCAACACAACAGCATGGGCATTCCCTACATATTTGTCACGCCATTCAATCAGATAACCTTGCATATCGGCATCGTTGGTCAGAACATTTTTTTGCCCAACGATCTCTTCAAATTTGCGAATTAGGGGCATGGACTTGTCCTTTGTCAGTTTCTTGGTGCAGCCGCTCGTTTAAGGCGATCGTTGATAGCGACCCCCAAGCCCATATTGGGAATGGGCGCAACCGCAATTGAAGTATATCCCTCTTCATCAAGGAGATGCAGCGCAGAAAATAAATTTGCCGTTGCTTCGGTGAGGTCTCCAGGAATGCTCAAATTAATTGTGGAAATCGCTTCATAATCTCTTCCAAATCCAAGAAACGCTTCCCCTTCGGTTTTATCGTTTGCATTGAGCCTGACCGGGCAGGAGGGGGCATAGTGGCTGAGCAGCATTCCGGGGCTGGTGATTTCACTTTCAGGTTTTGCATCGAGTACAGGGGGGCAAACCGCTTCCAACTGTTCTTTCGTAACACCGCCAGGCCGCAAAAGAACAATTCCTTCTTTTGAAAAGCCAACAACCGTACTTTCAACACCGATTTTACAGGCACCGCCATCCAGAATAATACTGACTTTATCTCTAAGACCATCTGCAACATGCTGTGCATGGGTTGGACTGATTTGGCCGGATGGATTGGCGCTTGGCGCGGCAAGAGGCCGATCACACATCTTAAGAAGGTCCAATGCCAAAGGGTTCGCCGGGATTCGAACAGCCAGTGTATCCAAACCCGCACTGGCAAGTCTCGAAATCGGGCATTCCTTTTTTCGGGGAAGAACCAGAGTTAAAGCACCGGGCCAAAAATGCGTCGCTAACAATTCAGCCTGTTCATCAAATTCTACATATTTTTTCGCAGTATCAATATCGGGCAAATGCACGATCAACGGATTGAAACTGGGCCGTCCTTTTGCCTCAAATATCCTGGCTACTGCCTTGTCATTTGTGGCGTCTGCACCAAGGCCATAGACAGTTTCCGTAGGGAATGCAACGAGTTCACCCGCTTGAATGTTTTTGGCGGCTTTGGCCAGATTTTCTGGTGAGGAGGAGCTGATATTATTTTTTACCGACATATTTATCCTGTAGAGCAGCAGGTAGGTTGGGTTCAATACAGATATTAGAGGTTAAAGGGTTTTTTTTTAGCCTCCGAATATGGCATAAGAGCATCAAAATAGTTAAGCAATATAATTAGAAGGAATAATTAGATGGGCGAATATAGTGCTCCGCTGAAAGATATGCGGTTTGTCCTGAACAATATTATTGATCTGGAAGGTTTGTCTGCAATTGAGAAATTTGCACATGCAGAAAGTGACGTTGTCGATGCTGTTTTGGAAGAAGCCTCAAAACTGGCGGGAAATGTGCTTTCCCCTTTGAACCGTATTGGTGATGAAGCTGGTACATCTGTAACTGATGGCGTTGTAACCTCTCCCGATGGCTGGAAAGAAGCATACGCGCAGTTTGCTGCAGGCGGCTGGAATGGCATTTCCTTCCCCGAAGAATTTGAAGGCGGCAGTATGCCGCAAGCAGTTTCCTTGGCTACAGTTGAAATGTGGAACGCCTCTAACTTATCTTTTGCTCTTTGCCCATTGCTGACCCAAGGTGCCATTGAATCCCTGATTGCCCATGGTACTCAGGAATTGCAGGATAAATATCTGAAGAAGCTTGTGACGGGCGAATGGACTGCTACCATGAACCTCACTGAAAGCAATGCAGGGTCTGATGTAGGTGCGCTTCGCACAAAAGCGGAACCCGCCGATGATGGCAGCTGGCGGATCAGCGGCCAAAAAATCTTCATCACGTACGGCGAACATGAGATGACGGATAATATCATTCATCTTGTTTTGGCAAGAACGCCTGGCTCTCCAGCAGGTACAAGAGGAATATCCCTTTTCATCGTTCCAAAATTCCTGGTCAATGAAGATGGTTCACTTGGCAAACGTAATGACTTGAAATGTGTCTCCCTAGAAGAAAAAATAGGCATCCATGCAAGCCCAACTGCTGTGATGTCTTATGGTGACAATGGTGATTGTGTTGGCTATCTGATTGGCGGCGAAAACAAGGGTATGGCTTGCATGTTCACGATGATGAACAGTGCCCGCCTTGGTGTGGCAACGCAAGGCCTTGCGATTGCCGAACGCGCTTACCAACAATCCGTTGAATATGCGTTAGAGCGTAAACAGGGTAAAGCACCCGGTACTGCAAAAGGCGAAAGTGCTTCCATTTCGAAACATGCGGATGTTCGCCGTATGTTAATGACGATGAAATCGCAAATCGAAGCCATGCGCTGTCTGATCTATCTGAATGGTGCCAGCCTTGATAAAGGCCATAATCATCCAGATGAAGAAGAACGCAAAGAGTGGATGGGGTTGGCAGAATTGCTGACACCCCTCTCCAAAGCCTGGAGTACGGACCTTGGTGTTGAACTAGCATCGACAGCGGTTCAAATCCACGGTGGTATGGGCTTCATTGAAGAAACCGGTGTTGGCCAATATTATCGGGATTCTCGTATTCTGCCCATCTATGAAGGCACAAATGGTATTCAGGCGCTGGACCTTGTTGGACGTAAGTTGGGTCTCAATGGTGGTGCGCCTGTCAAGAAACTGATGAAGGAAATGGAAGATCTGGCTCATGAAATGAGTGGCGACGATGAAGCGCTCAACGGGATTTCACGTCATCTTGGAGTTGCTGTTACCGCGCTGAATGAGGCAACAGACTGGATGTATAGCAATGCACCCAATGATCCGAATGCGGCACCTGCTGGTGCAACACCCTATCTTCGGATGTTTGCAACAACAGTCGGTGGTTATCTGATGGCGAAATCTGCTGTAAAAGCGAAAGAGCTATTAGCTGCTGGGGATACAGATACGACATTCCTGAATAATAAAGTTGTAACAGCGCAATTTTTCGCAGCACAAATTTTACCTCAGGTAGCAGCGCTGCTTGGACCCGTTACAGAAGGGCCAGAGCTTCTTTTTGCTATTGATGAAGATCACCTCGTCGCCTGATTTTTGCGCATTAGTTTGACGTTAACGTTAAGCGGTATAATATTAAAGACATTGAAATTGTGGCGGCCTCGGCCGCCACAATGAGTCATGTCGGGAAAAAATAATGAAAAATAAAGAAATTGAATACCCGCTCGGTACCCGTCCAGGAGATGGAGAAGTTCTTCAAGTTGCTGACGGCGTCTATTGGGTCCGTATGCCCATTCCCTTTCAAGGGCTGGATTTTATCAACCTTTATCTGATTGAAGACGACGATGGTTGGACGATTATTGATTCAGGCATCAATACCAAGAAGATCAAGGCAAACTGGGAAGAGATTTTTGAAAAGTATCTCAAGGGGAAACCTGTTACCCGCTTGATCTGCACGCATTTTCATCCAGACCATATGGGACTTGCTGGCTGGATTGCTGAAAAATGGGGTATTCCGCTTACCATGACATTTGGTGAATGGACTTTTGGCCGGATGCTTTTCCTGGAAGCTGAAGAAGTTGTGCCGGAATACGTTCTCGATTTTTATCGTAAAATTGGCTTCACTCCCAAAATGCTCGAAAAGGTAAAAGACAGCGGTTTTAACCGGTTCTGTCAGGCCTTTCATTCCATGCCAATGGGTTTTTTAAGGCTGGAAGATAACGATGTTCTAAATATTGGTGGCAGCAATTGGCAAGTGATTATTGGTACCGGCCACGCCCCGGAACATGCCTGCCTTTATTGTGAAGAAAAGAACATCCTGATTTCTGGTGATCAGATTTTGCCGCGCATTACGCCGCATATCGGGGTTTATCCGGCAGAACCTCTCGCCGATCCATTGAAAAAATTCCTAGATTCCATTGAACGATTTGAGCATCTGCCTGCAGATATATTAGTGCTGCCAGCGCATAATGACGTTTTTACAGGGATTCATAATCAGCTTTCCTTCTATCAGGAACATCATGAAGAACGTCTGACGCGTTTGAAACTTGCCTGCGGTTCACCTAAAACAGCAATAGATCTATTGCCGGTATTGTTTGATCGGGAACTGAAAGAAAGTGATATTAGCCTTGGGATTGCAGAAGGTCTTGCGCACTGTCATTATCTGGTCGGTACTGGTGAATTGAAGAGGCAGATTGGCGAAGACGGCGTGTGGCGTTTTCAACATGTAAAAACAGTGGAGAGTGCAGTCGCATAAAATCAGTACCAAGTAAAATTTTGGATGTCACAAAAAGAAAGAAGAAAAAATGACAGATCATCTACTTGTGGAGAAAAAAGACGGTATTGCAACTTTGACAATGAACCGGCCTGAGAGCCGCAATGCATTGTCGTTGGAAATGCGCGAAAAGTTGTTCGAGGTTATGACGGACTTCGAAACGGATGATAGCGTTCGTTGTATCGTCATCAAGGGTGCTGGGGACCATTTTATGGCCGGCGGCGACCTTAAGGCTTTTGGCGAAATTGTTAAAGAAGCCCCTGATGAACGGCGCAAAAAGTTTGAAGCGCGTATTCATAACCTACACCCAACTATATTTACTATGCGCCGGATGAGAAAACCAATCATTGCCAGTGTTCAGGGCGCAGCAGCTGGATTTGGTCTGTCCCTCGCGATGGCTTGTGATTTGGTAATTGCAGCAGATAATGCATTTTTCACACTGGCCTATATAAATATCGCAACCACACCGGATGGATCGGGAACCTATTCTCTGGCTCGTATGGTTGGGCTTAAGAAAGCCATGGAAATTGCCATGCTTGGAGATCGGTTTGATGCGGAGGAAGCGGCACGTTTAGGCCTCGTAAATCGAGTGGTGCCAACTGCAGATATCGAAGCTGAAACAGATAAATTGGCACGGAGACTTGCCAATGGTCCCACCGTTGCCATCGGGCGTACCAAGCAAATGTTGCACGCTTCTTTGACTAACAGCATGGAAACACAACTCGCGTTGGAAGCAGAAAACTTTGCTGCTTGCGCCGCAACTGAAGACTGGGCCGAAGGCATCACTGCTTTTGGTGAAAAACGAAAACCGGTATTTAAAGGAAAATAGGGCAAGTAGCCCTCATAACTAGGAGAAAATGGGATGGCGGATCTAAAGGGTAAAACCCTGTTTATTACAGGGGCGAGCCGAGGTATTGGATTGGCAATTGGTAAAAGGGCTGCGCAAGACGGCGCGAACGTTGTCATTGCCGCCAAAACCGCAGAACCCCATCCCAAGCTTAAAGGGACTATTCATACTGCCGCTGAAGAAATTGAAGCCGCTGGCGGTAAAGCCCTTCCGCTTGTTGTTGATGTGCGCGAAGAGCAGGTGGTTGAAGATGCTATGAAACAAGCTGCTGATAAATTCGGCGGCATTGATATTCTGATCAATAACGCATCCGCCATCAGCCTGACAAATACAATGCATACGCCGATGAAGCGCTATGATTTGATGCATCAGGTGAATATCCGGGGAACCTTCCTGTGTTCACAGAAAGCTATTCCCTATCTCAAAAAAGAGGATAATCCTCATGTCATGAACT
>PJEL010001951.1_pt1 | contig 19673 bp, 15 predicted proteins | sample 1853271 | NCBI WGS metagenome assembly PJEL01 (sample SAMN08108733, study PRJNA415343) | Invertebrate metagenome, whole genome shotgun sequencing project. | host: Globobulimina | place: Sweden: Gullmar Fjord | collected 2015-08
GTCGTCGAATCGGACCAGCCCGTCGCGGTGGGCGATGTCGATCCTGTCCAGCGCCTTGGCCCGAAACACCCTGCGAAGGACCGTTACGGGAAACAGGAACCGCGTCTCCTTCTTCCAGGCGCCGTCTTCCCGAAGCCCGCCGCCGGTCACCAGATTGTGCACATGGGGATGGAATGACAAGTCCCGATTCCAGGTATGAAGCACAGCTGTAAAGCCGATCTTCGCATGCATGTGCGTTGCAGCCAGCTGGTTGAGCGTCTCCGCCGAGGCACCGAGCAGGATGGTGTACATCGTGGCGGGAAACGCACGCGCAGCCGGCCGCAGCTCACTCGGAAGCGTGAAGACGACCTGGTGGTGACCGACCGGCACCGCCCTCTGGATGCGGAGGTCGACCCACTTCATCTGTCGATCGCCTTGGCACTGGGGACAGTGTCGGTTCCGGCAGGAGTTGAAGAACGGATGGGCGCGCCCGCAGTCGGTGCACTCCTCCACATGACCACCGCGAACGGCCGTCCGACACGTGGCGATGTCCCACAGGGCCTTGTCGCAGACCGTGGGCAGCCGCCACCGATGGCGCACCTCGTCGGCGTAGGCGCGCACCAGCTCGGAGATCCGCTGGACCACCTACTTCGGTGGCAGATCCAGCGGGCTCGTGGTCTTGGTGATGAACTCGGTGCGGAGGTGTACGTAGCGCATGGTTGTGGCGATCCGCCGGTGTCCGAGCAGCTTCTGGAGGATGGTGAGATCGACGCCGCTCTCGAGCAGATGGGTGGAGAAGGCGTGGCGGAGGCTGTGCATGGAGCAGGACTTTCGGATCTGTGCAGCGTCGGCAGCCTGTCGGAATCGGCGCTGAACCTCGCGGGTGCTGATGTGTCGCTCGGGGTTCCTAGGACTCGGGAACAGCCAGGGTTGTGCTGGGCGATAGCGCCTCCAGTACTGGCGGAGTCCGATGAGGAGGCTGTCGGCAAGCATGACGGTGCGGGGTCTAGCGCCTTTGCCGCGGCGAATGTGGAGCAGCATCTGGATGCTGTCGATGTCGCCAGGCTGCAAGGCGATGACCTCACCGACGCGGAGGCCACCGCTGTAGGTCGCCATCAGCAACGTCTTGTGCCTTAGGGTCGGAGCTGCCGCGAACAGCCTTCGGACCTCGGCTTCCGTGAGCAGCTCGATGTCCGACGCCGGTATCCGAGGCCAGGGGATCTGGGCGACGACCTCTGGACGACCGAGGACGTCGATGAAGAGGTACTTGATCGCAGCGAGGTGCAGCTTGAGGTTCGAGGGGCTGTAGTGGAGCTCGACGACGAGGTGTACGAGGTAGCGGCGGATGTCGGGCTCGGTGACGGCCTCGGTGTCGATGTCGCCGAGCCAGTCGAGGAAGAGTCGCGTGCATCGTAGGTAGCTGTCGCGGGTTCGTCGGCTTCGGTTCTGGAGAATGAGCTGGCTATGGTAGCGGTCGAGTAGGTGCATGATCCCTCCTTGTGGGTGGGATCAGGTGACCGGGCTGCGGTGGCGCTGCTACCTTGGTCGACGGTTGGCTGCCGCGAAGCGGCTTTGTTCAACGAACCGATATCAGCCATTCCGCGCTTGGAATGGCGGGGCGGCCCGCCCGCTGCGGGCGCCGCCGTGGGGCGGAGGTCGCGGTCGCTAGGACCGCGCGAAACGCTCAGCGGACAAGGACCAGCACGACACCGCACGCGTAGGTGAGAGCCTGGGTTTGCTGGTCCTTTCCGCCGTTGAACGGGACCAGCGTGGCCGGGGAGTCGGCCCTATGTGGGAATAGCGGAGTCGGCCTTGCCTGTGGTGTCTGCGTGACCGTGTCCGAGGCGCGCTGGTGGGGTAGATCCGAGTGGTGGACCGCGGTTCCGAGGGTCGAAGCAGGAGCCGGAGTGCGCTCTTGGCTCCGAACGGCGCCTAATGCCGCCTCCGAGGGGTCGATCTGGAACGGCAGATACCGTCGGTCACGTTAAGCGCCATTGCGAAAGCCTTCAGATCATCCATAGCGATTGCAACAGACCTGAACCGCGGACTGCGACCGAGCGTCGATATCGAGAGACATCATGGCCAAGAAGTTTGAACGACATCGGCAGGCATGGACTTCTGCAGAGATTGGGACGCTTCGAGTGCTAGCAGGCAAAGGTAGGAGCCTCAAGTCGATCGCGACCGCGCTGACCCGAAGCGAGGAGTCCGTGAAGAAGCAAGCCAAGATCCAGAAGCTGAAGATCACGAGAGCGAGGTAGCTCGGGGCTGCTGGCTCCGTCCTTGCCCGCAACAGCGTCGTCATCGACGAGACGCCGCCGTGAGGGGCGACCAGCATCCCCGTATCAAGCGGGTGCTTTAGGATATGGGGGCGGGCCGCCACGGACCATAGGCACCCACATCCCACCCTCTGGAGGCTCCATGCGTCCCGGCCGCGTCAGCAAGACCGCCCTCAAGCTCGCCCTGATCACCGCCGTAGTCGCCGACCGAGAAGACTGGGATGAGCCGCTGCCCGACGGGGCCGGAGCCCTCAGCGAGCGCCTGCTGCTCGCTGCCGACCAGCCTATGTACCGCGCGGGCACAATCCGCCTCATGAAAGGCCGGCTGGGCCGCCTCGCCACCAACGCATCGCGCACCCCCTACTGCGGGGCGGCGCGGCGGCGGTGTTTCATGGATCTAGCGGTGCTGGGCGCCCTGGAGCACGGGGCGACGCAGGTTCTGATCCTCGGTGCAGGCTTCGACACCCTCGGCCTGCGGCTGGCACCACGGTTCCCGCACGTGCAGTTCTTCGAGGTCGATCATCCGGCCACGTCGGCCGCCAAGGGGCGAGGTATCGACGCCGTGGGCAGATCCGCCAACCTGCGCCAGATCGCGGCCGACCTGGGAGAGTCCCACCTCCGCGACGTCCTCGACCAGGCTGGAGGCTGGGACCCACAGGCACGCACAGCCGTGGTCGCCGAGGGCCTACTGATGTACCTGACCCATGTCCAAACCGCCGATCTGTTCGCTCAGCTGACAGCGAGCATCGGGCCGGGTAGCCGCGTCGCGTTCTCCCACCTACTGGACCTCGCCAGCCACGGTGCCATGACGCTGTGGGCTCTGCGCAAGTTCGGCGAGCCGTGGCTGTCTTCGTGGACCCACCAGGAGCTTCCCGCCGCCATCGCTGCCCTGGGCTGGCGCGTGCTCGACCAGAGTCCAGAACAGACAGGTGTCTTCGAGGCCTTCGCCGTGGCGGAGGTCGACCGCTAGACGCACAGCTCGCCAACCCTGGGATCGGGTGGGTGTCTTAGGTGGTTGGCGGCGGACTGTGGGAATCGACGCGCCCAACCGTCGCAGGCTCCGGTTATGCCCCTCGAAACTTCACTTTAAGTGACGCACTGCGTGCGCCACACCTGAAATGATTCCGACATGTCCGCTGCACAAGCACCGTAGAAACTGCGTTCCTACGGTACGTTGTGGTCGACCATGCTCGGAATCCGACCCACCGAGAGCCGCGAACGGCTTTCGCCACGGCGCCTAACATACAGGCGGAGAGGCGCCGCTCCCGAGGCGCACGATTCGCCAGAACGTTGTTTCCCCGGCGCTTCTCCGGCCGTTGAACGAAGCCGCAATCCGCGCCGCTTGCCCTGCCAGACCCCACAGGGACCCAAAGCAGCCACGCCTCGACCGCCAGCCCTCAGTGGCGCGTTTCCAGAGGGCACCGACTCCACGGCGGCATCGGCGCGCCAACTAACAAACCTGGGCTTTCGCACATCCACGATCTGGGCCGCGACGCCGGAGCGCACCGGTCCCTGCCCCAACTGAGCATCGAGCGATCGGCGTCGCGGGCTCAGAGGTCGACCCATGGCGAGGTACTGCTGGTGCCGACCGAGGACGTCGATGAAGAGGTACTTGATCGCGGCGAGGGTGCAGCTTGAGGGCCAGCCGCCAGAGTCGCTGTTCGGCCGATAGCGCTGGTCCTTCGACCACTACCGCGAAGCGGTTCCAGTCCAACGAGACAGTATCTGGCTCATCATGAGCACGTCAAGTGCCCACTATAGGCCAAATAATGGCGCATAGATTGGAAGTCAACACATCGGAGAGCCAAATATCCGCCTCTCACCGAGATAATATCGAGGTACGACAACCGTGGCGAGCATCGGACGATCGGCTGCCCGTATTCAGAGGTCGACCCATGGCGACGCAACCGACTATTCGATCGGCGTCACGAGCCAGACGTGGCCTCGCTGTCCGACAATGCGGACCGCGGTCCCGTCCGCAAGCAGTCCGGCGTTCGGGTCGATGAACTGAAAGCCACCCAAGCCGACGGGTGATCCAACTTCGCGCTGTACCTCGACCGCCCCCATGCTTGTCTGGGCGCCGACGATGAACGTCAGCCGGTCTTGCAGAGTCCGCACGCGACCTACCCGTCCGACTGCCGGAGTCCACCGCCCGGAGCCGGGCGGAACAATGACCCGCTCCGCAGGCTCCTGCACTTCCGCCGTTTGCTCAATGACGAACTGAGCGAACGGCTCGTTGTTGCCCGGTGGAATCCAATGGACCCGGACTGGGCCGATATTGGTGTGGGTCACCGGCGAACCACCGAACCCGAAGACCGCGCCGGCGTCACCCATGATTAGGTCGGTTCCCGGCAGTTCAAAGACGGCGGATGCCGCTGTCAACTCCTCAGCAGTCGGGCTGCCGAGCCTCCATCCGATCTGTCCCGAGCCGCCCAGGACGAGAGCCGCCTGAGCCCGTTCGAGCCAGGGGCCGACTTGCCTCGTAAGGCCACGCCACTTGTCCTCCCAAGGCTCATCGCCGGGATAGTCGAGGACGGCGTGAGTTTCGCCGCGCGGGTCCAAGACGCCGTTGAGCGCAAAGAGGGGGGGCTCGTCAAGCGGCGAGGGCTGACGCATGAAGAGCACGCCCTCGCTGTCGACTTCGATGCCACCGGTGCTGTCTGCCATACCTGCCTCTGGTGAAGGAGGAGAATACGCCAAGCCGATAGGTCCTCTCTTTGAATTCGCTACTCGGCAAGCAGCGCGTCAATGGCGGCGTGCCGCTCATCAGCGTCGAGGCGCTTGGGGACACCCCGTCGCTGTCCCGCATCACCGGAAGTGTCACCCCGGTCTGCTCGGACGGTTCGGGCGGTCCGAGGCGATCTCGCCGACCCCGACGGTTGTGCGCCGCGCCTTGGACGGCAGCCGATGAATCTATGTGTCGGTCGGTGTCGACAAAGACCCTCGACGACTCCCTCATCGACGCGAGGACGCCCAGATCTGGGTTTGGGCGACTGAAAGGCTACCGCGCGCAGTTCGTATCGCGACGTAGACCATGTCCCGCCACCGTCGCCCAGATCCCGCCACTCGCAGCCCCAGCAGGCGTCGCCTTCGCCCAAACAAGAACTGCCTCGCCGCCAGGGACTTCCACCTCCGCTCCCGGGACTCCGAGCGGCCCACCATCGACACCGACGTAGATCTCGACGGTGCTCGCCATCGGCCCGTCGACCGTCACAATGACTGACGCGTCACGCCTCTTTGCCCGAACGCCCATGCAGACGCGTTCACCGGTGAGCGGGATCGGCGTTGCATCCTCGACCGGAACTGCGCCGTCGTACCACCCATCCCCATCTGTGTCCCACTTCCAAGGGTCGAGTCCGACCTCGAGTTCCGTTCCGGTGGGCAGGGAGTCTCCGTCGATGTCGAGCAGAAGAGCGCTCGGGCCAGCTGCATCGAGTGCTGCCTGGTGCACGTCGCCAGCAGGTACGGCCGTGGCGATTGTCCTCCAGAACCAACTCCAATCCTGCACGACGGTCAAATCGGCTGGCCACAGGCTGGTCTCTGGCACGATGGCCGCCGCCAAACGCATCAGTCGAACTGAGCCGTCGTAGCCGGCCAGATTGAACTCATCGGTGTAGTCGTCGGCGTTGTCCCAAGCAATCAAGTCGATGGTCAGCGCATCAGAAGGACGGAACTCGTCGCGAGGTTCAAGTCCCAAATGGGGCTGAGCACGCCCAATGCACTCCACCAGCAACTCAGTGAGTCCTTCCGCGATGGCTGCAGGAGCGCCCCCGCGGTCCGATACCCATGCGTGGCTCACTTCGTGCACCATCATGTGAGTCCGGTGTTCTGGCGCGACCTTCAGGCTGATCTCCTTGAGTCCCTTGGAGGTGATGTAGGCATCGCCTCCCCGATTGGAATCGTCATCGACGTCTTGGATCGATACCGTTGGATGCGCCGCCGCCTCCCATCCCGTGCATTCAACGCCGCCATCCCAAGCAGCTTCCGCAATTGCTACGTCCTCGGATGTGCCGACGAATTCAGGCGATGCGATGGCGCGGATCGACACGACCAGACCAGCGAGCAAGCCGTATCTGGCGTACGTGACAGCGATGCGAACGACTCCCATGCTTCGATTGTAAACGCGTTGTGGCGACAGGCGCTCGCACGGGGCCTGCTGATCCCCCCACCCCCCGGGCACAGCGTATGACGAGCCGATATCAGCCATTTCGCGCCCGGTATGGCGAACGGCCCGCTTGGTGCGGGCGCCTCCGAGGTGTGGAGGAGCCGCGCGATCTCCAGTCAGAAGGTGGCTCGGAGATAGTTGCCAGGGCGATCTCCCTGAGATGTGGACGAGCGGCTCCTGAAATGAGTACTGGAGATTCCCTACCGCGCACGTTCTGGAGGCAATAGGGGTTCTGGCATGTTGACAGGATCCCTCCTCTTCGCACTCCAGGCCACGGCAATGGCCGGAGGTCTGGCGTACAACGCGACGAATATTCCAACTCGCTCCTACAAGTTCGAGGTCTACCACTTTGCGCCTGCGGGTGGCGAGCGCATCTCGACGGACTGGCATACCCTCGACGCCGAGATCTGGTCGGGCATTCTCGAGTGCGATCGGGTCGAGCCCTGGGTCGACCGGTGCCGCTTCCGTGACGAGGTGGTGGTCTACTCCTTTCACGTCGACGCCACGACGGAGCTGCATCGGCACCCGCTGACGATGAAAGGGGAGATCGAGCTCGGGTACACGCCGCAGGGTCTGGTGAGCCGATGGGACGTGAAAGGCCGTCGCGCAGAGTTCTGGCAGACCGCGACCGAGGCCCTTCGGCAGCAGCGGACCAAGCCGGACGCGGTCCGCTACACCCCCGACGACGAGCGACGGATCGGCGAGAGGATGGAGCAGATCATGATGCGCAAGATCATGGGCGCCTTCGAACTTCCGCTCTCCGATGCCGTGAAGTACGCGGATGACAAGCCCTACTGGCCACTGAGCAAGACGCTGAACGTGTCTCATCTCTTGCTGGAGTCGACCTCCTCCCTCCGTGGCATTGCCTCTACGATGTCGCAGGAGGACTCCATTGCCACCGTCGGCATCGAGGCAAAGACGAGCCAGGGTGTCGAGACCCAGACTGTGTCGGCGCGCATCGTCGGTCTCGGCAAGGTGGACACGGACCTCGGCACCCTGGTGAGCCTGGCATTTCGGGTTGCCTACACCTCCCAGGGGACCGGTTGGTACACACAGCGAACCTCGCTGCTCGAGCCTGTCGAAGACTGGATGACCTCCTATCCGGGCGAGCTCGCTCGCAACCCCCTCACGGACGAATGATGCGCTGGTTGATCCTGGCCCTTCCGCTGGCCTCCTGCTTGCTGTTGGAGGAGAAGCCCTGCAATGGGCAAGACTGTGACAACGGCTATGCCTGCCAGGCCGACGGCGCCGGCTGCCGAATGGAGTGCGACTTCAGCGCCCACTGTGCCAGTGGCTACTTCTGCACGGCTGGCGCGTGTCAGACCTGCGAGGAAGCGGCCTGCCCCGGTGGCTTCTCCTGCGAGGAGAACTCGTCGAAGTGCAACGAGTTCTGCGTGACCGATGACGAGTGCTTCGATGGCTACACCTGCTGCACGCCACAGGATGTCTACGACGGCACCTGCACGGAGGACCACGCGTGCTACTTGCGTCCCTAGCCTCGCTCGCCCTCGCCGCGGGGCTCGATGGTCAGCCGTCCGAGGTCACCGCCGCCGAGCTGCTCGCCGAGGTGGATCGCCTCGCCGAGGATGGATTCACCCGGGTCGCCGTGGTCGTCGAGGGCGAGGAGCTCATCCCAGTCTTGGAGGAGATCGCCGCCGAGAGGCCCAAACGCTTCGTCGACGGGGCGGCCTGTGTCATTCGGGTGGGCGGCTCCCCGGACGCACTGCAGGCCTGGCTCACCGGCTCCTGTGTCGAGCCCTTGATCCTGACGCTGCCAGCGCTGGAGCGCATTCGGCGCCTTTCTCCTTATGATTTCGCCCTACCACCACATCGGGTCTTCGAAGGTGCCAACCTGCCCAGCCCCCTGGACCGGCGCGATTCCTCCCTTGGGAACCGCGGCAGAGCAGGGCTGGTGACGATGCTCGTCGGTGGCGGACTGGCCGGTGCGAGCTTCGGCTGGCATCAGGCCGCCAAGCACACAAACGGGACCTCGGAGGCCGGCTGGGTGGCGATGGTGACCCTCAACACCATCGGATGGGCCGGCGTCGCGGGTGGTGGCATCGCGGTCGTCAGCACCAAGTTCTGAGACCTGGCTATCGGAACTCGACTTCGAGCTGGGTGTGGCACTCGCCGCAGGTGGTGAGCAGCTCCGCAAACACGGCACCGCGGTCCTTGTAGGTCGCCGCGCCGGCCGCTCTGGCGCTCAGATCGTGCACGCGCATCTCGAGGGGCTTCGCCTCCTCGGGCATGTCGGGGAGCGTGCCCTTCGGGTGGGCGAGCACCTTGATGCCCGATGTCCAGATGTCGTCGCTGGGCACGACCAGTCCAATCCACATCAGCCACGCCGCCCACTCGTGTCGATCCATCGACTCCTCGCCGAACAGATCCGGGTCCATCATCAGGTCGTCCTGGGTGATCTTGGGGCCCTCGTTGGCCTTGTGGCACCCGGCGCAGGCATCGGCCAACCGCACCAGTCCCTTGGCGGCCTCTTCGATGGTCTTGGCTTCCTCGAGCCTCTTCGAGCGCGCGTGCATCGCGTCCATGAAGGGCCCCCATTCCTCGGGCATGTCCTCGATAGGCTCGTGCTCGGTCAGCTTCTTCGCTTCACCCTGCAGTCCTTCGATGTCGCCCTTGAAGGTGAACCACAGCGCGTCGGTCACGAAGGCGAAGTGCATGCTCATGTGCTTCTTCACCTCCCATTTGGGCCTGGGCTTGGCCTCCTCCTCGGCCTCTGGGACTTCGGCTTCGGCTTCTTCCGCCACTGGTTCCGGGGCGGGCTCCGGTTCGGGATGCGGCCGGGTGGTACATGAGATGAGGGCGGCGAAGAGTAGGGGTGTCATGGCCGCGTTCTATCACGCCCCTGGCCGATCGCCGTCGAGGAGATGGGGAACAAACCCCGGAGTCCGAGGCATTGGTTCCGGAGGGTGGGTGGGTATCTGCTCCGAGCCGCGGCGCGGGAGTAGTTGGAGAAACTGAGCCAGGCACCGCCGCACGCCGATCGGAGAACGCGAGGGTGAACCTCCGACTCGGCCGGTGGCGGGACAGCGCGGTCCATCACCGCGTCGTCACTGCGGTCGAAGAGGTCGAGGCACCAGTCCTGCATGTTGCCTCCCATCCCTCGGATCCCGCTGGGACTCACGTCAACGGGGTAGCTGTCCACCACGGCAGGTAGGCGCTGGCCACTGTGGCTGTCGGTCATGTGGCACCAGGAGGGGTCGAAGTGGTCTCCCCAGGGGAACCAGCGGCCGTCGACGCCTCGCGAGATCCTCGTATCTGTCGGCTCCGACCGCCCGCTGGATGTCGAGGGAGAGCTCGTAGTCGGGCGCGTAGAGCGTGGGTGCTTCGTGAGGGGCGACGTTCGGTGATTCGGCGCGTTGGGGACTCCATGTCGATGCTTCCGCCGCGGCGTCGGCGTGGGCCCGTGCCAGGAGCTCGAGGATGTCGGTCACTGCATCGTCGCTCCAGCCGTGTCGAGCGGCGAGGGTGGTGACATCTGCGTCGTACATCGGGCCTCCGAGGTGGGGCAGATCTTACCTCTCGGGATCGCGATGACAGGCGCCGTCAGCGACAGTTGGCAATTGCTGGATGGCGGTGGCGTCAGGGCTTGTTAACCCCCCTTCCGGCCGCGTCTGGCCTGGAGGAAAGATGAGCATAAAGAGGCTGTATTTCTTCGGTGGTGGCAGTTCAGAGGGCGACAAGAGCCAAAAGTCCCTCCTCGGCGGAAAAGGTGCAAACCTCGCGGAGATGGCACGGGTGGGCCTTCCGGTTCCCCCGGGCTTCACCATCTGCACGAAGACCTGTCTCGAGTACCAAGCAGCAGGCGGCCTGCCGGATGGCCTGCTCGCAGAGATGCACGACTACATGGGTCGCCTCGAAGCAGCCACTGACAAGCGCTTCGGTGATCCCTCCAAGCCGCTCCTGGTCTCGGTACGCTCCGGCGCCGCCATCTCGATGCCCGGCATGATGGACACGGTGCTCAACCTCGGCATGAACGCTGCGGTCTGTGAGGGGCTGTCGGCGCTGCTCGGCGATCGCTTCGCGCGAGACTCCTACCGGCGCTTCATCCAGATGTTCGGCAACGTCGTCGACAACGTGTCGGGAGAGAAGTTCGAACACGAGCTCGATGCGGTCAAGAAGTCCCGCAACGTCGAGAATGACACCCAGCTCGACGCCGCGGCTCTCGACGAGGTGATCGAGCGCTATCGCGCGGTCTACCTGCGCGAAGCTGGCTCTTCCTTCCCCGAAGATCCTTGGCAGCAGCTGGAGCGCTCCGTCGCGGCCGTGTTCTCGTCCTGGGACAACACCCGCGCCAAGACCTATCGGCGTCTGAACCGCATTCCCGACGATCTCGGCACCGCGGTCAACGTGCAGGCGATGGTGTTCGGCAACCTCGGCGAAGACTGCGGAACCGGTGTTGGCTTCACCCGCAACGCCTCCACGGGCGAGAAGGAGTTCTACGGCGAGTACCTGTCCAACGCCCAGGGCGAGGACGTGGTTGCCGGCATTCGCACTCCGCTTCCGGTGATGGCCTCCCGCGCTGCGATCCTGGGTCAGACCGGCCAGTCCCTCGAAGAGGTCGATGCTCCGGTCTTCAAGGCCCTGATGGAAGTGGCCGACAAACTCGAGTCCCACTACAGCGACGTGCAGGACCTCGAGTTCACCTTCGAGCACGGCAAGCTCTATCTGCTGCAGACCCGTACCGCGAAGCGCAGTGGCGCCGCCTGGCTGCGCACTCAGGTCGACTTTGTCGCCGAGGGACTCATCGACACCACCGAGGCCGTCCGTCGGGTCCCCGCCGACTCACTGGCCCAGGTCCTCGCGCCCACACTGGACCCCAATGCCGCCGCTGTGGCGCGCGGCGAAGGTCGCTGTCTGGCAGTGGGCCTGAACGCCGGCCCAGGTGCCGCCAGCGGGCGCATCGCGTTCACCGCCGACGACGCCCACGATCGCGCCGCCAAGGGCGAGGCGGTGATCCTGGTGCGCGACGAGACCACTCCCGAAGACATCCACGGAATGCACGCCGCCCAAGGCATCCTCACTGCTCGCGGTGGACTCACCTCCCACGCGGCCGTGGTGGCTCGGGGCATGGGCAAACCCTGTGTTTCGGGCTGCGCTGCGCTGTTCATCAACGCCGGCAAGCAGGTCCTGCGCGTCGGTGACAAGGAATACGGTCCCGGCGACTCCCTCACCATCGACGGCTCCACGGGCGAGGTCTTCCTCGGCGAGATCAGCATCGGCGACTCCGAGGTCCTTCGGGTCCTGGTGGCCAAGACGGCCAAGGTCGAGGACGCCCCCACCGCCGCCGCCTTCGTGAAGCTGCTGAGCTGGGCCGACGAGCTGCGCACCCTCAACGTGCGCACCAACGCCGACGCACCCCACGACGCCGCCGTCTCCGTTGCGCTGGGCGCCGAGGGCATCGGCCTCTGCCGCACCGAGCACATGTTCTTCGAGGCCGAGCGCATCCTCGCCGTGCGCCGCATGATCCTGTCGGACAACGCCGAGCAACGAGCCGAGGCACTGGCGGTCATCGAGCCGATGCAGGCTGGTGACTTCCGCGGACTCTTCAGGGAGATGGCCGGAAAGCCGGTCACCATCCGCTTCCTCGATCCGCCCCTGCACGAGTTCCTGCCCCACGAGGCGGCCGAGATCGCCCGCGTGGCATCCGAGCTGGGTGTGAGCGCCGAGGTCGTCAGCGAGCGCCTGCACGGCCTGCGCGAGTCCAACCCCATGCTGGGTCACCGTGGCTGCCGCCTGGGCATCCACTACCCCGAGATCACCCGCATGCAGGCCCGAGCCATCATCACCGCCGCCATGGACGTGGCGGACGAGGGCATCGAGGTCCTTCCGGAGATCATGATCCCGTTCGTGGGCAATGTCATCGAGCTCGAGCTCCAGAAGAAAGAGGTCATGGAAGAGTCGGAGCGGATCTTCGCCGCGCGCGGCAAGAAGATTCCGTTCATGGTCGGCACGATGATCGAGATCCCCAGGGCCGCCCTGACGTCGGGCGAGATCGCCGGACCGGCGGAGTTCTTCTCCTTTGGCACCAACGACCTGACGCAGATGACCCTCGGTGTGTCTCGCGACGACTCCGGCAGCTTCCTGCCCGACTATGTGCAGCGCGGCATCTACGAGGCGGATCCCTTCGCCAGCGTGGACAAGACCGGCGTTGGCCGCCTCATGCAGATCTGCGTGGACGAGGGCCGTGCGGCGCGACCGGGAATCAAGATCGGTATCTGCGGCGAGCACGGCGGCGATCCGCCCACCGTGGCCTTCTGTCACGAGATCGGACTCAACTACGTGTCCTGCTCCCCCTATCGGGTGCCCATCGCCAGGCTGGCGGCGGCGCAGGCGGCCATCGCCGACTGAGGAGCTACTTCACGTCGGTCCTCGCCAGGGCGTGCTGCGCTTCCATCGTTGCGGTGAACTCGGCGCAGCGGGCCTGCATCCCGTGGTGGGCGATCGACGGTGCGGCCTCGTTCCAGCGCGCCGCAAAGGCCGGCCAGTCGGGTGCGGCGCGGACCTGTGCCCGGACAGCGGCGCGGTCGAGCATCTCGGTGTGCACCCGCTCGGCGCTGATCTCGTGCAGGTCCTCCATGCCAAAGGTCAGCGTGTCACAGAGTGATCCGACCGAGAGCTTGCTGAAGATCCCCGCGGCCAGGGCTGGCGCCTCGGGCAGGTCCTTCGCTTCCAGGCCTTCCTCACGTTCGAAGCGCACCACTTTGTTCTCCACGGGCTCGACCGTCTGTAGATAGGCGTAGATCGCGCCTAGATCGGACTCGGTCATCCCGGCGTACTCGGCCCAGGGCATCACCGAGAGCGGGCCTCCAGGTTCGATTGTGAGGCCGGTCCTCGGGTCGTCGAGGTGCTTGCGGAAGGTGTTTACGAACACCTCTCTGGACCAGGTGCCGATGCCGGTCGCCTTGTCGGGCGTGATGTTGGCGGAGCGATTGATGCCATAGCCCGGAAACTTGAATGCAAAGCCGCCGGCGAGCTTCATGCCCGGGATCTCTTTGCCGTGGTCGGTCTGGGTGTGGCAGTCGTTGCAGGAGGCCATCGTCAGCAGGTACTCGCCGTATGCGACCTCGTCACTGGGATCTGGCATGCTGTCGGTGAGCGTCGGTGCCTCGGGCATGAAGTTCACGATGAGGTTCAGTGGCGGGTCCAGGACATGGTCGGGCGAGGGTCGCTTGATGGGCTCCAGGGTGCGGATCCAGGCGATCATTGCGTATAGATCGGCGGTCGATGCCTCGCGGTAGTTCTTCCACGGCATGAGCGGGAAGAGCGCGTAGTGATTGGGCGTCTCGCCAGCGGTCAGCGCGTGAAGCAGCTCGCCGTCGGTCCAGTCTCCAATGCCGGCTGGAGTGATGTTCTTGGCCGCGAGCACGCCCGGGAAGCCCATGTCGTGGTCGAAGAGGAAGCCGCCGCCCCCGACGTCGGCGAGGGGATGGCCGACCTGCCGGATGTCCCGCGTGCTGTGGCAACCCAGACAGGCGGCGACGTTCTCCACAAGGTACTTGCCCCGGGCCAGAACCTCCGGAGTGGCCTCGACGGTGAGCTCGGGTGGTGGCCCGGTGTTGGGCAGGACCTGAGTGACGTAGCCGAGGCCGCCGCCGACGAGTCCGAGACAGAGGCCGACGATGCCGCCGCCGAGCAGTGCAACTTTCTTGAGCATGGTGAGACCCCAGTGCGGAACTCTCACATAACGCGCTTGTCGGTCAAATGTCCGAACGAACAATCAGGAGCAGTGGCAACAGGAAGAGCAGGGCGGGAGTCGGTGGTGATGTTGCACAGCCGCATCCCCCGGTTTCGAGGTCCAGAGTGGGCGTTTCGTCGGATGCCGGGTCATCGTCTTGGGGGGAGCTCGCCGTGGTCTCGTCGTCGTCTTCGGTCGTGTCGGTGGTCTGGTCGTCGGCGGGCTCGATCTGGGTATCGGACCAGCGGGCATCGGGATCGTCGAAGGAGCAATCGCCCCATCCATAGCTTCCATCCTCTGGAAAGCGCGCTGTCTGGCCCGAGGGCACCTCGACCTCGAAGTAATAGAGCTGGCAGCCGTCGCCCGCGGGGAGGGAGGTCCACCACGCGCCTCGGTCCTCGGTGCCGACAATGAGCTCGAGGGCATGGGGCTCGCCGTCTACGACGACCTCGAAGCGCACTGGGGCCACTCCCTCGGCGACGTGGAAATCGGCGACCAGCCTCACCTCGCTGTCTGGGTCGGTCGGCATGTGGCTGCCCATTGCGATGGGTTGGATCGGAACGCCTCCATAGCCAAAGTCCTGGGTGTAGTATCGTTCTGCGACGCCAGGCCCCATCTCGTCGTAGCTGTCCTTCATGATGTTGGCGCGGTGTCCCGACGAGCACATCCAGCCTTCGATCACCGCCTCGTAGACGTCGCCGTAGCCCCAGGCGATGTTCTCACCGATGGTGCCGGGGTCGTAGTAGCGATGGATCCGGGAGCTCCAGGACGTCCCATCGATGCTGTCGTGATCGAAGTAGTCGTACTGCAGCATGTCGCCAGAGTGGTAGTTCGCGGCCTCGTTCAGGCCCAGGTTCCACATCAGTGGGTCCTTCGGTGTCTTCTCGCTGGCCTGGAAGCTTTCGAAGCTGCAGTCGTAGTCGCCGGCAAAGGAGGCCGGGTCGACGCGCACCATGTTCGTCCAGCTGTGCATCTCGCGCTCCGCGGGAGTTGGCAGCCCGTCCACGGCATCTCCGTAGCCGGCCAGGCAGGGCGTCGAGAGCAGGGCGATGATCAGCATGGGGCCTCCGAGTCCCCGGTCAGTGCAGATAGGGTGCCAGGCGTCTTCGCATAGCGGGTCCCGCTCCGTCGCATTCGTTGTGCAATTTGTACCGTGGCTTCACGGTAGCTTCACGGGTGTCAGGTCCCTGTTTGGGACATTAATGCCGCATCTCGACCCTTCGTCAGTCCGGCGGTTTCTCGACGGGCGCCAGGTCTTCGGCTGGAGGGCCTGTGGCTGGCACGATCTGCACTGGCTGCGGCTGCTGGAGCGTTGTGACCACCATCGCCGTGACCGCCACCAGGAGGATCGCCCCTATGAGCAGGACGGCCGGATGGTAGACGAGGGGCCGTTCCGGGGCGGGCGCCGGAGCTGGTGGCCCCACTCGCTCCTTTTTGCCGGTGGGTTCGGGCTTTTCGTCTGTGTCGGGGGCGTTGACCCTCGGTAGTGCCGCCCTGGCGCTGGAGAGGCTGCTGAGCTGGAGCGCATCGTCTCTCGGCATGCTCGCCATCGCGCCAACGGTGACGTTTTGCCTCTCGTAGAGCAGATCGAAGAGCATGTCGCAGTCGTCGAGGCGCTGGTCCCGCTCGGTCATCAGGCACAGGTCGATTGCGCGCGAGATACGGCGGGGAACATCGGGAACATGGTCGGTGAGGGGCTTGTAGGCCCCCTCGATGACCATCCGGTATACCTCGAACTGGCTCGCTCCCGGAAAGGCCTCCACGCCAGCGATGAGCTCGTAGAGGATGCAGCCCAGCGCAAAGACGTCGGTGCGCTTGTCCACCGTCGCCGCGTCGCGGATCTGCTCCGGAGACATGTAGTTTGGCGTGCCCATGGCGACCCCACTCAGAGTGGCGACGCGCTTGGCCTCCTCGTTGAGTGCCTTCATGAGACCAAAGTCGGTGACCTTTGGAATCAATCCGTCGTTGGTGCTCGCGAGCAGGACATTGGCGGGTTTCAGGTCGCGATGGGCAATGTCGAGGCTGTGGGCGTGGGCGACCCCGAGGACGATGCCGCGGAAGATCTGGAGGGCTTCGGCGATCGTCGGGTCGTGATCGAGCATCCACGCATCGAGGGCCGGGCCGTCGACGTACTCCATGACCAGTGCCGGAGAACCTTCGATCTCGAGCACGTCGGTGACGGCAACGATGTTCTGGTGCCGCAGACTCGCCTGTACCCGACCCTCGCGCATCAGGCGCTTGCGTACTGAGTCTCCCGAGAGAAAGAGTACCTTGATCGCATGCAGTGAGTTGAGTCTGTGGTGTCGCACCTTGTAGACGGACGCCATCCCCCCGCGGGCGACGAGGTCCTCCACTCGATACCGGTCGACGATCTGTTGAGGCCTGAGCACTCCGATTCCTCGAATCAGTAGATGTCTACGCTGACCGTGTAGTCGCCGCAAGGATTCTCGAAGCAATCCAGCACCAGATAGGCTGTCAGATCCGCTCCGGTGCTGTTTGTATAGTCCAAGACCTCGAGCTGGCCGGTGAGGGTTGCGTCGGCTCCAGCGAGGCAGCTGAGTTCGTCTGTACAGTCATCGACAATCCAGACCGCACCATCTTCATCATTGGTGTAGTCGACGTGGATTGATTCTCCGTCTCGGAGGGAGATCGCCACCAATCCGTCCGACCCGGTGGAGGCGAAGCCGGTACAAGCTGCGCTGTCGGCGTTCAAGGTGTCGGTGAAGCTCGTGAGCGTGTCGGCCCACAGATAGGAGCCGGCGGTTAGCGGCGTCTGGCTCTCGGCGGCGAAGCAGAAGTCCACTGCTGTGGGCAGACCAGCCGCAATCGCGAGGGAGATCGGCTTGAAACCCTCGATCTCGTAGTAGTCGTTCGACAGGGCGCCCGACGCGGCATCGAGCGGATCCCGGACCCCCCCGCCGGTGATGTCGCCACAGGGGGCGTCGTAGCCGACGGCCGAGCCGACTTCCTGAGAGCGGACGCCGTCCTGAGTCACATAGACACCCATCAAATAGGGCGCGTAGTCGTTCAACCAGTCGCCTCCACCGGCGGTGATTTTGGCCTGGAGGGGCGTCGCGAGATCGACCAACTCGCCGATTCCGATCCCCCACTGAATGCTCTGCAGGAGGACCCGGATGTCGTCGGTGCCCCAGCGTATCGCGTCGATCTGGGCGCAGTCGCTGGAGCCTTCGGCGAGGTTGTTGGCGTCAAAAGCAGCGTATAGGCGGCCGTCGCTATCGGTGGTCCAGTCGTCGACAGCCGCGGTCAGGTCCGATGCATCGTAGACGACCGTGCACACCTCGTCGCCGAGGTCGTCCAGGACGGTGAAGGTGAGCGATGCACCATAGGTCTCCAGCGCCAGGTCGCCGTCGACATCCTCTCGATAGTCGCGGATCGCTCCTCCTTCCCGGGCTCCTTGCAGGGAGATCAGCAGGCTCTCGGGAGCGAAGACTGGGCCATTCGGAGGGACCTGTGGGACATGCGTGTTCATCGCCACATAGGCGCAGCTCAGGTCATCAAGGGCGTCCAGGGGGTCCGTGAGCCAGCGGGTGACCTCGTCTCCGTCCATGGAGCCCCCGCCGTCGCTGTCCGGATCGAGGGGGTCGGTGAGGTGCGTGCGGACCTCATCTCCGTCTCGCAGCCCGTCGAAGTCCGAGTCTGACCGGCGCGCGTTCGTGGCCGTGACGAAGATCTCCTCTGAGTCGATGAGGCCGTCGTTATCGGTGTCGGCCAGCAGAGGATCGGTGTGGTGCAGCATCACCTCGTCGTAGTCGAGCAGAAAATCGGCGTCAGTGTCGCTGAGCAGGGGATCGGATCCCCAGGTATTCACTTCCTCTCCGTCTTCGAGGCCGTCTCCGTCGGTGTCGGCGGACAGCGGGTCCGTTCCGATGAGTGTCTCCTCGCCGTCGATGAGGCCGTCGTCGTCGGTGTCGGGGTCGAGCGGATCCGATTGCCAGATGTGGACCTCGTCGCCGTCGTTGAGGTCATCGTCGTCGGTGTCGGACTCGTTGGGATCGGTGCCTGCGGCCTCCTCCTCTCCGTCGTCCAGCCCGTCGGCGTCGGTGTCGGCAAGGGTCGGGTCGGTGCCGTTGTAGACCTCGACGCCATCCTCGACACCGTCTCCGTCGGAGTCCGGATCGAGGGGATCCGCTCCGAGCAGGATCTCGACTCCGTCTTCGACGCCGTCGCCATCGCTGTCCACGGAGAGCGGGTCGGTCTCGTGCACATCCACCTCGTTGCCGTCGAGGAGGCCGTCTCCGTCGGAGTCTGCATTGAGCGGATCGGTTCCGAGCTCGACCTCGTCGCCGTCTTCGAGGTTGTCCCCGTCGGTGTCGTCGTCGAAGGGGTCGGTCCCTAGCAGCTGCTCGCGGTTGTCGGAGAGCCCGTCTCCGTCGCTGTCGAGCTCGCTGGTCTCGGTGGTCGTGTCGGTGTCGGTGTCGGTGTCGGTGTCGGTGTCGGTGTCAGTATCGGGACGGAGCCCGCTGTGGCTCCCGCAACCCACCAGGAGCAGAGCCAGCAGGACCCCTCTCACCCGAGACGGCCAAAGATGTAGTTTCCAGGCTCGTCTGGGTTGTCACCTATGAAGAATTCCCAGGCGATCAACCTGGCTTCTTCTCGATCGAGACTGCCGTTGTTGTCACGGTCGAGGCCGTTGAAGATCTCTTCGGCCTGGGCATCGTTGGCGCCGTAGGCACTCAAAAAGACCTGGAACTCGGGTAGGCCGATGTGGCCGCTGCCGTCCAGGTCGCAGAGATCGAACAGGTCTTCGGCGATGGCTCCGAGCCACGACGGCGGACGGCGTATGGAGGTGCCGATGGAGGTGTCGATGAGCATGCCGTAGAACCCGACGTACTCTCTGAGCTGGATGGAGCCGTCGCGATCGCTGTCCGCCCAGTCGGCGAGCTCTTGCCAACAGACGCGCAGCTTGTGCTGGATGCCGTTGAAGGTCGGGCTGTCGAGGCCTACGCCTTGGCGCTCACACATGCGGACTGCCTGGGCGCGGAAGTCCTCCCACTGCAGGGAACCGTCGCGGTTCAGGTCCTGTGTGTGGAAGAGATGGGTCAGCTTTCGAGTCTGGAATTCACTAGGCATGGGGCACTTTATCGCAAACGTGAACGCTACAATTGCCGGTCAAGTCCTGCATCTGCACCCATGACCTGTAAACTGACGAACATATGTTGGTTAAATCTGCACAATCCGCAGTTGCCCCGACGGCCCTTCGAAACCTGGGGAATATGTACGACAGCTCACAGGCCATGGCCTTGCCTCCGGACTTGACCTCTACAGTTGCCGGTCAAGTCCTCCGGCTGCACCCATGACCTGCAAACTGACGAACATATGTTGGTGAAAACTACATAATTCGTAGTCATCCGCGACGGCCCTCCAGAATCTGGAGGATATGTACGACAGCTCACAGCCCATGGCCTTGCCTCCGGACTTGACCTCTACAGTTGGCGGTCAAGTCCCTCGTCTGGCACCCATGACCTGCAAACTGACGAACATATGGCTTTAAACCTACCCAATTCACAGGCGCTCGCGGAGGCCTCCGCTTTTCTGGAGA
>PJEL010001952.1_pt1 | contig 19666 bp, 11 predicted proteins | sample 1853271 | NCBI WGS metagenome assembly PJEL01 (sample SAMN08108733, study PRJNA415343) | Invertebrate metagenome, whole genome shotgun sequencing project. | host: Globobulimina | place: Sweden: Gullmar Fjord | collected 2015-08
AGTAAGGTGGATAAGATTATAGAAAGAGTTTTTAAATTAATAGTAAGTTCTTTAATATTACTTTTAGTTGTTGCCTGCGCGACTTCTTCGCCAATAGCTACCCCTGAAAAAGATCTGTTCTTAAATAAATTTCAGGCCCCCTCTGACAAATCTCTTATTATTTTAGTTCGACCCTGGAAGATGCATGGCAGGTTATCGAACATTCCCCCTATTGTTGACAGACATTTAATTGGAAACTTAAAAAACGGCTCTTATGTTTTAGTAGATGTTGTCCCAGGAAAGCATAGTATCTCGGTGCCTAGGACTTTTGAGGGTGATAGAATCCTGGAACTTAATACTGAGGCAGGGCAAATATACTTCATAGAAATGTCTATGGTCATGGGTTGGACCCGTCAAGGAATTAAAATAAAACTTATTAGTGAAGATACAGGCAAACGTTTAGCCAGGAAATGTAACCTTATCGAGACCCCATAATTCTTTCCATTTAAAGCAGCTCGACAGGCGCAACCCGGAAGCGTTAAAATCCTGCAACATTATTTTCCATAATTTTCAGAAAGATAACCGATTATCATATTCGCCTCTTCATCCGATAAAGGCGCACCATTGATGTTCTTCATCCTCATGACAGTGGACTTCCAGCCTTCGCTGGTCTTCATCTTTGATTTGGGCCTGTTAATGGAATGGCAGAGACCGCATTTAGTTTCGAATAACTGTTCTGCATTTACTTTTTCAACTTCACCTGATGCAGACGCCATACTCAATAATCCTACGAAAACGATTGCACAGCAAAGCAAAATCAGTATAGAAACTTTCTTCATATTGCCCTCTCTTTTTATCATGATTATCTTTTTCATATTCTATCACGATAAAATGCAGATTACTGCATATAGACAATCTCTGCATACATTTCAGTAATACGCAGCGGGTAACCACCGGATGTCAGTCTCTTTATCGAAATTTGCAGGGAGTTTATATCCGCAAGGTCAAGCGCTCCCCCGTCTGAATCGTTTGTATACGTAACGGATGACACAAGGTTATAATTGCCTGAACTGTCAATTGAAGTACTACCTTTCCAGACAGTACTTGTTCCTGTCATGTAACCGATGTCTAAATTCCCGGCAACGGCAGGAGGTGACGGAGACCAGCCGCTTACATATCTTGCGTACACATGAAATGTGATGCTTTGTATCGTGGCAGTATCCAATCCCACAGGGTTGTCCATATCAATATATAGAATTGCTCCCTGGCTTCCGGTGTTCGAGGTCACATATGTACTGTTTCCATCATTACTGTCCAGATAAGTGTCCCACTGATTTGCGGTGGGAACTGTCCAGTATCCTCCGGGGTTGGATGCAAGCCCGGACGGGTGCAAAGTAACAGTCTCGGGGGCCGATGCAAACGCTGTGGTAAACGACCATATAGAAGGCGTCATTGAATTATCTATCATGTCATTTACATTGACAGTAACAGTGATGACCTCTTCATTCGCAAAATCAGTATCAGGGTCAACAGTAATATCAAACGCACCTATCGAACCTGTTTTGGAAATCGAAGATGTGTCCAGTTCTGTATACGTCTTTGAATAACCCTTGTCCCCTGACAGCTGTATGGAGAAAGTTGTCCAGTCAATGCCGCTCCCGCTGTCAGAGAGGGTAAATGTTATATTGGCATCGATTGCTACACCTGTCATACTGTCTGAAGGTGCTCTGTCTGAAATGGACGGCAATGCGCTGTCTCCGACTATTGTGACTCCAATGGTATCCATTGCATCACCCGTCAGACTGAAAACAGAAGCGATAGTAGCTGCAAAAACAGCATCAGTGCCGATATCCGCAGATGAGTCAAGCGCTGTACTCAAAGTTAATTGTGCAGTACTCTGACCAGCTGTATGGGTTACAGCTGTTATAGTGCGTCCATTGTCCGAATCCAGAAGAGTTAAATCTGTCGGGACTAAATCACCTGTAGCGTCATTATTTGAATATACTCCTTCTGAAAAGTGAATAGCTATAATGTTATTGCCTGCATCTCCGAATACTCCCGTTATATAGGGAGTAGGATGTTGAAATGTCGTTCTCATGTACAACATATCAAAACCGCAGCTGCCGTGGCATGCCTGACAGAGATTACCGACATTGCCATTCCATACTGTACCGGTACTGTCAGGTAAAGTCACATTTGCAGGGGTAGGATCATGAGAACCAGGTCCACCGCACTGATATGAAACCGTGTCATTATAGTACGCTACTTCGAGTCCTGGTTCTTTGCTTATCAGTTCACCGTCCCTGACCATCGACAATCTTTTCGAGCCATGCACGTTGTGGCATGACACACAGGTTATCCTGCTGTCATTTCCAACACTCCAGTCAGAAGACCACATCGGTCCCGGTCCGCAATTCTGATATTCAGAGAGATGGTAATAATGAGAATTGACTCCTGATGAGTCATTCCTGAAATTCGTCATGTCACTGCCTGTATTAGTAAATGGCCCGCTGTCATGGCAGCTGAAGCAAAGCCTGAAATCTTCTGAAACGACCGGCAGCTGTTCACTATAACCCTCTTCCCATGGACAGAGGTTTGAACGCGGTATTTCAAGAGGGGCATCGTTACTTATTTTCTTAAGCCTGTAACCCGTCCGGTAACTTTCAGATGTTCCAGGCTGTGCGTATGTCCTTGAAAGCCCGTCAATATGTGAGCTGGTTAAATCATGACAGGAACCGCACCCCGCACCAGCACCCCTTCTCTGTAAAGGGCTTCCGGACTTTTCTGTCCAGGGATATATTTCAGCAGAGGGCAGACCATGACCTGTTTTATAAAACCCGTAACCTGTCCCATAGCTTGTTGCCCCCTCTTCATCTCCGACTATATTGGGCGCGGTCACATTTATAACTGAAGGTGATTCATCATGACAGGTAGCACACCATTTTTCCTTGCCGGATTTTAAAGTCCCGTCAGTTTCATATACTCCATCAGCCCAGTTATTCTGAGCACCGACCTCTGCATCACTCACTCCATTATAGGTACCTCCAGGACTATGGCATGTATTGCATACCGTCGTTGGTGTCCCTGTCTTGTATTCGTTGTAGCTTACACCGTCTGTAAAATTCGGGAAGCTGCTCGTGTTATGGCAGGTATCACAATCCACATTCGGGCCTCTCAGGTCATCACTGTCATTCTCCGTATGGGTTGAATGCGTCTCAAAGCTCCCTACCCCTCCGGTCGCGCCTCCGTATCCGGGATCATGTCCGTGGCATTCTTCACATCCGACTCCCGAGCCTCCACCGTGGGCAAATCCGCCTGAGTGACTATGGCATCCCATACAATTCGTACCAGCAGGTGTTCCAACATTCGTGTGCAACTGGTCCGATCCGTTTCCGTCATTTCTGAAATGATTTGTCAGTGTATGGCAGACTTCACATATACCGTCATATGTAGAATCTCCATCCGCAAATGAATTTGTCCCTGTTTCATTAAAGAACCTTGCTGTTTTGTCCCCTGTCTTTGAAACCCCTATTATTTCATCAAGCTCAACTGTGCTGTGTATCAACTTTCCGTATATGACCGCAAAGGTGTTTCCCAGGCTTACTCTACTCTGGTCTATTGGACCATCTACTGTTACCGTATCAGCACTATTCCCTGTTATCTTGTAACCGTACTTTTTCAATGATACATTCGGAATCAAAACCAGTCCTTCAAACTCATCAACTGTCCAGCCGGCACCGTCCTTTGTAAGACTGGTTGCTGTAATGTTTGTTGAACTTCCGGTCGTCAGATATGTGTCGCTTCCATATGACTTTATCTGCCTTTGTGTGTGTGGGTTATGACAGGTCCTGCACTCTATTGACCAGTCACCATATCCATTGTCTATCTGAAGGCTCGAATGCGTTCTCATATACGGGGCCTCTATATCATTGTGACAGCTCCAGCACAGTGCGTTATACTGTGTATCATCTATGTTCTGACCGTAATTCAGTCCTTCAACCAATAAAGATGCTTCAGCTCCGTACACAAAATGGCAGGAATTACAGCTTATATTGTTTACGGTTGTGTGGGGATAATCCAGGGCGTAGGCCGGTAATGCTAAGAAACTCAGTACAAGCACTAATACTGCAAACCTGATTTTCATTGTTTTCTCTTTTTTCAGTTTGTAATTGGGATGATCTGATTAAAATTTATGCAAAATATATACCGGGGGTAAATTGCTTTAAAAACATTTAGTTACAGTTTTCTCTTGCTAAAAAAGTGATTCAAATCACTTAATACTGGGGGTTTATACGCAGTTTTTGGGATTGAAATGTAGGGGCATCCCCCTGTGGGTGCCCAATTTGTGTATACCTTGCATGTGTTTATATGTCGAGCAATACCAGAGGCATGACCTCGAACATGCAGTGCCAGGGCAGGCACGGGGGCCTGCCCCTACAATACATTTATGCTGATACTAAAAAATAGCAAGCTTATAGTTGATCAATAGAGGAGTATTAGATGCGCCTTCACCTGTGACTGAAAAAGAACCCTCATCATTATCTGTGAAAACCTTAGTGCAGTCAATGCGCACTTTACCTGAATAATCACCAGTACCCTGAGTCTTGTCGAAATCTAGATATAACGGTAAGTCGCCTCTGCCTATCGCCCAATTTCCAGCGTATTTTATGAAGTAATCTTTTGCCTCATCAAAGTCAGTTCCCGGAGTATTGCAGTCAGATTCGAAAAAATTCCAGTCAAGGCTAAGTAGACTTGGCGTAAAGGTGATTTCCCCCAGATCCTGCACCTCATCGGGTTTAGGTATAATCTCAATACCGGCAATAGTGGCTGCAAGAATCCCCATATCAAACTGAGGGGCTGACATTGACGAACCCATTTTATCAACAACGCCAATTCTAGGACATGCAGTTGTATCAAGATCGTCTACACTTAAATCTCCGATCATAGGTGGTACTTTAAAAGGAAGAGATGCGTTTAAATTAAAATCAAAGCAGTTATCATCAAGGTCATCGTCAGTCAGTCCTAATACGTCATTTCTCAGACTGTCTCCGAATCTAACCCTTCCGCCAAGTGTTATTTCAAAAGTCTTTAACAGCTTTGCACTGCTGGATATCACGGTTACCGTAGATTCAAAGGGATATTCATCCCCAAGAGTGACGACAGACGGGGAAACCGTCAGGGGCGGGTCAAATACATAATCTTCCCATTCTCCGTTCATTACATAATGGAGCTTATGGAGACGTAAACCATTGTCATCAAGCGTATAGAGCTCATAGCTGCCGTCATCCATAAGAAACTTAAGCGCCTCAACCCCATTGATTGTTTCTGTCCCGGAAATAGTCATTGTTAATGACGTTGCTCCTGAAAGTTTCGATGAAGTCCTGGTAGCAGCAGGAGCACTGATCCCATATGTCCATGTGTCTCCCTGTTTCATAGAAAAATAATCTGCTATATTTACACTCTTCATTTCACTGCCCTGATTCGCCGGACCACTGGATCCGCAGCTGACAAGCAGGGGTATGAAACCCAATAAAACCATAAACAAATATAATCTTCTCACGATGTTCATACTGCACCTCCTTCTGGTTTTCTGATAAAGGCAAATATATTAAGTGGTAATAATATAATTTTATCATATTCTAAAAGTGACGCAGCTACTATGATTTAAATCATGCTTGATGTAACTATTTATACATATTGGCTTTTTCCATCTTCTGGTAATATAATAATTGAAGAACGGGTCCCTAAAATTACAGACAAAAAAGAAGAATTTAATTACAATTTTAAAGAAACCACAATGAATCTAACAAAACTAAAACAAGCAGAAAAAATATTCTTAAAACAATACCCAAAAGGCTTCAACCACCCCGAAATGCTGGCCCTCGGAAAAAAACACAAAATGGAATCGATGACCCTCTTCACTCAGGAAAGTTTCGCAAAGAAAAACTTCAAGACCCCTGAAACTATCATCAATAACATGATCAAAATAATAAGCCGCTCATCCATGATATCCATGTTCGAAAAACCCAAATTCAAGCAATTCGCGAATTCGCTGTTTCCTCAAGACAAAGAAAAACTGGTAAATGGATTAAAAAAGCAATTACACGGAAAAGAACAAGAAGGGTTTGAATTATTACTCGAAATTCTGAAACGAGGGAAAATGGCGAAGTGGCCGTTAATAACAATTTGCCCAACCTATTTCCGCCCGCAAATTGAAGTCTTTGTTAAACCAACCACAGCCAAAGGAGTAATTGAATACTTTGAACTTAAATCCCTGCAATACAAGCCCTCCCCTTCCTGGGCCTTCTACGAAGAGTACCGCACCATAATCAATGAAATGAAAACCAAAGTTGATCCTTCACTCTCCCCCAGCAATGCAGCATTTACCGGATTTCTTATGATGAGCCTGGAAAATAATTAATAAATAGGTAATAAAAAAGTTCTATTAAAAGAGAGTAACTATTTTGGTTTTATTTTTAATTACAACCAGTTATATGCTTCTTATTAATGTGCCTTATCAATCTATTCATTTTGATATCAGGCGTATTAATACCGATCTTTTTTATCTATTATTGTGCAGGCCAGAAAGATTGGTCAGGGATCATAGGTCATTGCCCCGGGGGCGGATTACACATCCGCGAGTCGTCCCAAAAGCATTCCCACTCCGGTGTCAAAGACGGATAATTAGTTGAACCACCCATATGACACCCGACCGGATTAGATTGTCCCCCGCATGAGCCGCCGACACCACCTGTGGGCCATTCAACATCAGTGGGCCAGTTCCAGCCACTATCGAATTGTATGGTAATTATTCCATCAACATGCTGCGCATCTCCACCTTCACGATGGCACATCATACATTCTCCACCGTGGTATAAATGGCCCCCTGGTGGCCATACCTCGGGATTTGATGCGCCTGAGCCAGGAGGGGTCCCATGGCATGAATTACAGGTCACCGTATTTAAGCAATATTCAGCTGTCGCAGAATCAACAAGGCTTGAGCTATTTCCGGCACTGTCATACCCGCAGAGCCTGTATGAGTACTGTTGCCCGTTTACGAACCCCGAATCACTAAATAAAGTGGCAGTCCCCTGGTAACGAAGATACCCTGAAGAGCAATCTGCAGGCGGCACAGAACCGTCGGCCCGGCGGACCGTATACGAGGCTATACCACTGTCAGTATCGGAATAAGCGGACCACTTGAGCACGATCGGGTAATTATCAAGAGCCTCAAAAGTACCGGCCACAGGTGCCACCCCGTCTATCTTTAAAAGATCGGCTGCTGTCTTAATTCCTTCAGTATTACCTGTATTATCAATAGAATAATATCTGACTTCATAACTGCACGACTGCCCTACTCCGCAGCTGCTGGTCAGAGAATTATTCAGATCAAGCTGTATCGGAGTGCAGCCGGCACCCAGGCAGCCGTAGACACCGGTTGCAGTATCAACACCCGAACCACTGCCGTCAATAGGAGTCAGAATAACCGTACCGTCTTCCGCCAGCCAGACGACCGGCGTGTCATCAGAAGTAACCGGTGGCACTGTATCAATGGTTATGGTGATATCCGCATCATCATTATTGACGATAGGCAGGGACTGGGTGGCAGCTGCCGATATATATCCCGTCAAGGTGTCACCATTGGTTGGAACAGCTATGATGTCAAAGGTGATAAGGTATTGGACCGGTGCAGGCGATACCGGAATATTGAGCCCGGTAAAAGATGCCTCTGTCCCGATGAATACCCCGGTATCAATCAGCGTGTCGCCAGAATCATATTCATTAGCAATAGAACCGGCATCTTCATAAATTCTGACATTACCGGCATTGGCAGTGCCTGTACCTGTAACTGTCAAATCAGTAATCGTCTCAGTTCCTTCAGTAACAGAAAGGGCAAATGAACTTACTGCCAGGTCTGTGTCCGAACCGTTTGAAAATTTGGCCAACGGAGATACTCCGTCATTAATAATAACCGCTGGAGGAGTACATGCAATTGGATTACCGCCGAACTCCGAGCGGTTGCCAAATCCATCGATTGCCCAGAGTTTGTAATAATATGTCGTGCCGTTATCTAATCCGGTCTGGATATAGCTGGTGTCAGTGCCTGAATAGATTTTCTCATAGCTGGGTGTCAGCTTCTTCCGCCATAGTTCATATGGCTGGGTCAGATGCAGCCCGGTCCCCGCGTCAATGACATTACTCCAGTCAAGGGTACAGGAACCGGAGACATCATTGGTTGCGGTAAAAATACCAATGTCCGGACCGATTGCATCTACTGTCCGGGAAAGGGTTGCAACCGGTGTGCTTTCGCCGCCGCCGGAGTAGGCCATCATTTGTATGGTCAGATTCTGACCGTTAGTTCCTGACAAAGCGGGCGAATTACAGGTATAGGTACCATCTCCATTATTAACAATAGATACTCCGCTAAATAGAAGTGACGAACCATCTATGCTGACCGCGCAATTGTAGACCCTGGTGTCAGGCTCATCAAAAGTTTCGGAAACTAAAAATGATGATGACACATAAATACCGTCATCCTGTGTAACCGTTAACGTGCCGGGAATTTCTACCGGTGGTTCCCACTCAGGGATTTCCAGATAAATAGGCTCCGGGACCTTGTTAGGCAAATCGGTAACAACCCAGATATATGCCTGAGTTCCCGGCGTTAATCCTCCGAATGTAACTCTAAAATAAATACTACTGTTATCGGGCAGACCGCCCAATTTTGATTGCTGCACCTTAATGCCGGGATTATCCCAATCAGGATTTTGCGTTAACCAGACCTCTCCCCTTCGGATGTCGGGACCGTAAATACTGTAAGATTTCCCGGCACTCAAGGTTGAAGGTGCTGACGTAATGATCGCATATTCCGAATATTCCAGATAGTAGTAAATGGCCCAGTCAAGCAGCGCCGTGTTTTGTCCCATAACAGGATTGAAAGGATCATTCACGTCAACAGGGTCATCAGCGCTGAGATCATAGGTGCCGTGTACCTGCCCGGGTTCACCATTGTCGTCAAAGGAGAAAAAGGATGCGCCGTTGAGACCACTCGTCTTAAAGGCAATGCCGCAATTATAATTGATATAGTCAACGTCGAAATTGACATCAAATGTTTGCCAACCGCCGCCGTTGTGGGTAAGAATGCCGGTATCATTAACCAATACTGCGCCGGAAGGATCAAAATACCCGCCACCACCGGCATAGAATCCCATACGGAAATCACCGCTCGTACTACTATACAGCCCGTAACCGGTGACACGGATCTGCGAATAAGGCATACCCAGCAGCATAAAACTGCTGGTATTATAATGCGGGCCGCTATAGAGGGACATTGTTCTCCAGTTCGGCAAATCTGTAGCCTCGACATCAGTCCCGCCAGGAGCAATAGTTAAACCCCAGCCAATCAATACAATACCCAGGATCAATAATGTCGTTCTCAAACATCTGAAGAGAGTATTAACCATAAAAGGCAATCGCAGTGACCGCTGAATTGATCTATCCGAATTAGTTGCAATTGCTCTATTTTTCATGTCTCTTCGTACTCCTCTATTCATCAGCTTTTTTTTCATTATTCATCACCCGGGCAGCTCCACCTCGGTGTTGCACCCATGTGGCAAAGAATACTCGAACATGTCTTGTCAGTACCTATGTCACCCGGCACTCCCAGATATTCCGGTGCTCCAAATAAACCAAAACCATTGGGCCGAGAATAAGTCCTTACACGTCCCGGCACTTCTGTGGACCACGGATAAGTAGTAATGCGGACATCCACGGTGCCGTCTCCATGGTTGCCGTCCTGGTGACATTTGTAACACTCGTTGTAACCGGTTATAGTATCTCCGTAACTGTCCTGTGCCGGATTAAGAGAACTGCTATTTATCATATGCCCGCCTTCACCATAACTAGCCTCAAGGGCAGTAACATGAGCGCCTTTACCTCCGTCATATTGATCATTTACATTCAGACCATCTCCCGACACCGGCGGATAACCATGGCACGAGTCACACTCAAGTGAGCCGCCCCATGTTGCACTGCTTCCCCCGTGGCAGGAAATATTGTCGCATGATCCACCATCTGCATCATACGCATAATTAAAATTTTCCCCGCTTCCTGGCATAAGGTCATATGTTTTATTCACATGTTTTTCTGAATTCGTTATGGTGCTGCCTGTTGTTGTAGTGGCAAAGTGACAATTGTCACAAGTGAAGTTGTGTTGTTGATGACTATTTGCCTTCGGGGAACCGTTTGTATATGCAGGCGAACTATTGTGGCATGAATTACACGCAAGCGGTCCTGAAGCGCCCCAGTCATCTGTTGTGTTGAAAGGTATTATGCCTGTTGAAACAGATGTGCCATTACTGTGGCAATAAATATTGGAGCAGGAACTATATCCGTCTCCTGGTTCCGGTGTCCCGTTATAGCTGCCGTTGTCTGCGGCAAAGTCGTCAAAGAGGACATCAATATTTCCATTAACGTGGTAGGTCTTCTCATCTCCGTCATGGCACTGCTGACCACATGACGTACGGCTGGCAGAAGGGTTCCATTTATGACATATTGTGCATTTTTTGACTGACCACGGGTCGCTCAGACTCATGCCGAAATAATATTCCTGAACATGTTTTTCATGACTGCCCGTATCTATTTCCTGGCTGTGGTATCCCTTTGCATGGCATCCGACACATGCGGAGTTGTCATTCCCCCACTGCGGATTATCATAAACCGTAGGAGGGCCTACTCCACCGTCAGGCTGGACATTAGAATGACAATATACGTTTGAGCAGGTTCCGTATGCCCTGGGGCTTGAACCATCGGTGGGCGGCTGAGTCCCCGCCGGCACACTATAGGAAGTACCAGCACTGATCCTGGTATCTTCAGTATTAAAATTCCAGTCCACAGTTGAATTTACATGTCTGGTGCTGTCCTTTATTGAATAATCAGCCGGCCCCTCTCCCTCGATAATGTCCTTATGACACAGTGTACAGGCATATTCCCTTGGCCATGTGTCATAAAACATGTTCTGCCCGTTAAAGGCATGTCTCACATGGCTTGTGTCCCAGTTGGTCGGGCTTTCAATCCCTGGTGGGGAAGTATTCGATGCTCCATGGCACGTACCGCAAGCAGCGCTCGCCGCATCATCCCATATTGGTGATGCATTGAGTCCGCTGCCGTTATAATTGCCATGACAATATATATTTGAACAGCTTTTGCTTCCTTCACTGGATACTGTTGTAACAGGATTGGTTGTCGTTGTATCGTAGGATACTCCTTCTTCTCCATCATACTCCTGTCCATCGTACGCCCCGCCCTGATATGCTCCTCCAAACGTATAAAATCCCATTGTGATTTTCAAAGAGTTGATATGTGTCGGCCCGGACCCCGAACTTTCGTAGTGACAATTACTACACGGAAAGCCTTTTGTGTTTGCATGCAGATCATGGACCCCTGCTGTCGTAGAACCAGTAGAGCCAAGGTAATTAACCAGTCCGCTGGGACCACCGGTTGCAGCATCTATTATCGGTGGATAGCCATGACATACGTCACAACCCGATCCTTTAAACCCTTCAGTATGCTTATGGCAAGTTGTGCATTGTACCCCTGCGTTGTGAGAGATTCCTGTGCCGTCGTTCTTATGAAACAATGTCTCTGTATGACATACCTCACAAATGCCGTCATACGCTGCATCTCCGTCCGCAAATGAGTTAGTACCCGTTGTATTGAAGAACTTTACCGTCTTGTTCCCGGTCTTTGAAACACCGGTTATGTTATCAAGTGTTATTGTTTCATTAATAAGATTTCCGTAAATTACAACGAAGGTGTCACCTATATCCACTTTAGCGGTATTTATTGGTCCTTTTACCGTTATGGTATCACTCGTGTTGTTTATGATCTTGTACCCGTATTTTTTGTTCGTGCCTACTGAATCAGGAATAAGCACCTTTCCCCTGTGCTCATCATCAGTCCAACCCGCCACATCCTGCGTAAGTGTTGTATCGGTTACATCCGTTGAAATCCCTGTGTATATTAAGCTCGACTCAGGGTATGTTCTAAACTGTCTCTGTGTATGAGGGTTATGACAAACCCTGCATTCCACTGTCCAGTCTCCATAGCCGCTATCAATTTCAAGACTCGAGTGAGTCCTCACATACGTGGCCTCAATGTCATTATGGCAGCTCCAGCAAAGTATGTTGTACTGACTGTCATCTATGTTCTGGGTAAGTACGTTCGTCCATCCCGGCAGGAGAGAAGGTTCGCCTCCATACACAAAATGACAAGCTTCGCATGTTATGTTGTTTACTGAAGTGTGAGGATAATCGAGCGCTTCAGCACGAATGGCAGTCAGGAGTAACAAAAATACATAAAAAAACGACAGTAAAAAAGTACTTTTTTTCATTGATAATCTGGTATTTGAGTTTAATTATTTTGAATGCCGAAATATATTTCGTTATTCGCCTAGGAACTATTAAGGCAATAATCGTACCAAAAATTAGCAATATAATTAATCAATATTATACATGTGGTTGCATTGATAAAATATCCCTTTCCTTAGGGATAAAATATTCTTATTAAGGTATTTCCCTATATCAAAGTGTGATATCACGCAAATACAATTTTCGGCCAGAGACGGCATTAATTCCACGCCTTCCACGCTCAAGCCTTCCGGTTTTTTTATTAGTCACTTAGCAATATCACATTGCTGTATAAAAGTCTCGACAGCATTAATATCCATAGGCTTGGAAAAGAAATATCCCTGCATGTATTTACACTTCAGCATTTTGAGCTTCTCTAACTGCGCCTCAGTTTCCACTCCCTCAGCAATTACATCCATATTAAGGCTGTGGGCCAGAGTAATAATCGCCTTTACAACTTCTACATTCTCCTCGTCAAAGCCATTGCCTTTAATCCGACTGACAAAGGAGCGGTCAATCTTCAAAACATCTATAGGGAAGTGGTTTAGATAGCTCAATGATGAATACCCTGTTCCGAAATCATCAATGTGCATCCTTATATTCATCTTATTCAATCTGGAGAGTATGTCGGCAATATATTTTGCATTTTCCATAAGTAAGCTCTCAGTAATCTCAAGTTTCAGATTACTTGCTTCAAGGCCTGTCTCCTGAAGAACATTCTGCACAATTCCGACAAGTTCAGGAGTAAACTGTTTACTCGAAATATTTACACTTATAGTAAGATCATTACTATTGGAATATTCTTTCTTCCATTTACTCATTGTCAGGCAGGCTTCATAAAGCACCCATTCGCCGATAGGAAGAATAAGTCCGGTCTCTTCTGCCAAAGAGACAAATTCTTCTGGCGGAATAAAACCGAGGACCGGATGCTCCCAGCGTAATAGAGCCTCAAACCCGACTAATCTGGTTCGTTCCGTTTCTACAATAGGCTGAAAGTGTAGACTGAGTTCATTGTGTTCCAATGCATGCCTGAGATCAGTTTCCATTTGCAGGCGCGCCACTGCCTGTGAGTGCATGGATTTATCAAATACCACGTGACAGGCCCCACCCTTTGCCTTTGCCTGATACATTGCTATATCCGCATCGCGGAGCATTTTTTCAGGTTGATCATACTCCTTATCGTTCATTGTTATCCCGATGCTTGCGCTTAAATAAATTGCATGATTACTTAAATTAAAAGGGGCTTCCATTTCTTTGTGAATACGTTCTGAAACTATCTCTGCATCCTTAATACTTTTCACTTCACCCAGGAGGATTGCAAACTCATCCCCACCAAGACGGGCAACCATATCATCCGGTCGCATACAATTATTTAATCTTCGGGTGACTAATGTAAGCAGCAGATCTCCGGTCATATGCCCGAGACTGTCATTGATATTCTTAAAACGGTCTATATCAATAAAAAGAACTGCAAACAGATCATCCTTGTGCCTTTTGGCACGGTCCATAAAGTAATTTATGCGATCAAAAAACAGGGCCCTGTTCGGCAGATTAGTCAATGAATCATGGAGAGAATCGTGCAATAGCTGCTTCTCAAGCTTCTTTCGGTCCGTTATGTCCGCCAAATATCCAACGAGCTCAACGGGATTATGCTCTTCATCCCGCATCAGCTTTATTCCATCCTGTACCCATATGTACATTCCATTCTTGTGCCTGAAACGGTACTCCAGGGTATGACTACCCATCTGGAATACTCGGGGCATTTCTTCTGTAACACGCGACCTGTCATCAGGATGAATGTGATCAGTCCAGAAACCTGGATCTTCTAAAAAATCATTAGACTCATAACCGAGCAGTGTTTTGGCATTTTCGCTTATAAAGGTAGGGAGGAAATCAGTATTTGCTACGCGGCCGTAAATCACTGCAGGTGTGGATACGAGCAGATTATGAAGCCGTCTCTTGGTCATAATCAGAGATTTTTCCGTTTGCCTGCGCACCTCGATCTCTTTTTCGATTTCGTCATATCCATTTTTTATCGCAATACTCATGCTGTTGAAATGATCTGCAAGCTCCCTGAATTCTGTCTTGCCTTTATAAGAAATTGTTGCCCCATATTTTCCCGATGCAATCCTCCTGGTTGCCTTTACAAGTATATTGATTGGACGAGTAACAGATTTTGTCAGCCTTATTGCCGCAATTATCCCGAGTAAAAGAGTTACCAAAAGAGTTCCTGAAAGTATCGTCTTTACGTGACTGATCTTTGTCAGAGCCTTACCTCGCTGTATGTTAAGGGTATCAGTAGCATTATGAGACATCTTGCCTGTCACGCCAATGAGTTCTTTTCCTATTTTAACTACATCCATTTTAAGGGCCTTAAGTCTTTTCTCATTAGCACTTGTTGTTATTAAATAGCTCAAATGAGTTTCATAATCTTTTATGAGTGATTGAACTTTTACTATGCGTTTATTTAGATTATAAGGATGATGACATGAAGAGCATTGCTGTGCTGATTCTTCAAGTTTCAATACTTCTTCAACAACAAGATCAAGCTCTTTTGCAAACAATGTATTAACAGTGTAAAGAGTGGACTGGACTGTCTGAAGATTAATCACCAGCGACCGCCTGAGCTGCTCAACCTCATGAAGCTCAATAATATGATTCAGCTCTTCAGTTGTATCTTTTATGTACAGCAATGATATCAACGAACCAATGCTGAAAAAGAGGAAAATGATAATTAGCGATATTACAATCCTGCGTTTCATTCAGGCAATTCCCTATTTGTTAATATAGTTGTAGGTTTTAAGGTCTATACCAGCTTTTTTAACAACATCAAACACAGGAGAATAATCCTTCTCCGAGGTTTCAATAAATCTTATAACGCTAAACTCCTCAAGGACTTTCTTTCCTTCTGGGTCCTTCTCCATATCAAGGAGGACCTGTTTTAGTTTTTTCTTGATCTCAGGAGAAATGTCCTTTTTCAAGCCAAGTCCGTTTGAAGGAAAATCCGGTGATTTTGCAAGTATAACCAGATCGTCCTTGATCTTTGGATTGTCACGTGCCAGCAAATCAAACACTGTATTTTTAGCGCAGCCTATTTCCGCCTCCTTATTGAGGACAGCATATATTGCAGCATCATGACTGCCTGTAAAAAAATATTCTTTAAAATATGCATCGATGTTTTTTATGCCGTGTTCACTGAAATAGGCCATCGGGAATAAGTATCCTGCTGTTGTTGCTTTATCAACAAAGGCAATCACAGATTGTTCCATCTTCTCAACGCTGTCTATAATGCTGTTTTTGTGTACGAATATATAGCCGCGGTAGGAAGAAGTCCCATCAAGATTTACAGGTCTTGCAATTGGCTGAATACCCAGTTTTTCAATTGCCATCGCGCCCGTAAAACTCCCCCAGAAGGCCCCGTCCAGATTCTTTTCACTAAAATTATTAATAATATTGCCATACCTTGGAAGTATCGTAAACTTGATTTTTATATCAGTCTTTCTCTTTATATATGCTCCGAGAGGTTTATATCTTCTGGATTGTTTAAATACATTTTGTTCCGGAATAAGCCCTATATTCAGTTCTACTGCATGAGCAAAACCGGACACAAAAAAAATGGTGATCAAAACAATAATAAGTCGCATACCATATCTCCTTTCAAGCAGCTTGCATTTCCCACTTGCTATATAGAAAAGCAAACATCATAGTATTTTCTTATCGGCATAATCGAACTTTCTATTAAATTCAGCTACATACAGGCGGAACATTTCTTTGCAGCAAGGATAAGATATCTTTCAAAAAGCATATTCCATACCACTTAAAGTCTTTAAATTAAGCAAGTTGCAAATATTGTGATAAAACATTCTATTGATAATCACTCAAAACAACTCAATAGCACTCAGGGTTTTCCCTAATGCTTTCACTTGTTACTATAACTAAATTGTATTGAATTGACAATAATAAAATTAGACTGTTATAGGAAATTGTAGGTAATGGAATTAGCGATATCTATTCTCTAACCAAGGTTAACCTGACAATAAATTGGTCCCCTCAAGAGTTGTTCGAACAATTATCCGGCGCTGATCCTGCGTAGAAAAACAGGATGAGAAAGTTTGTACAATATTTGATACCACAAACCGTCTGATGACCCCACCTACAATTAATGTGCTCTCTTGTGACGGAAGTGAATCATATCTGAAAATTTGTCCCTGACCAGCAAATAAAAGATATACGAAGCTAACCACGCAATACCTATTACTAATAATGAAAGTGGTATAAAAGTGATAAGCAGGTATATCATTTCCGATGAACTAAGACCTATCATGTTCATCACCTCCTTGAGGGTTTGGCTTTTTCGGATGATCTTATACTTAAATTCTATCACCTGATTGCCCACTTGTCTATTAAATATATTCCTTGGGTCGCCTATGGGACGATTCTACGGATTCTACGAAATTTGTGTAATGTGTAGACCTTACACCAGCCGATGATTTATATTCGTAAGCAGTTCAGCCGAAATAATAGTATGCTGTTTAAACGGGAAAACAAAAGAGAGCATTACAGGATCCGATATCCACTTGCATGCAGGCCGATCCTGAAAATTGGATATGCTAAATATGAGGTCATGGATATTTCCGAGAAAGGGGTCAAATTCAATTTCTCGGCATACCGCATGGCACCGCCGGGTACGCAGATTAATGCCTATATAACTTTTCATGACGGAAGGTCCCTTAAAATTGAGGGCGAGCTTATCAGGGTCAATAGGAATTTTGCAACAGCAATACTGAAGCTCAAAGAGAGCATCCCCTGGAAAAGAATCCTGAACGAACAGAGATTCCTTAAAGAAAAGTACCCCGAATTACCGAAAAAATAATTCGTTATCTATAATAGAACGATGAAAAAGAATCTGAACGTTGGCGATAGGGCAGCATTGAATAAAACATTCACCGAAGAAGATGTAATACAGTTTGCCAATATTTCCAAAGACACAAACCCACTTCACCTGGACAGGAAATATGCTGCAACAACTACTTTCGGACAGCCAATCGTACACGGAATGTTAGTTGCCAGTTTATTCTCCGCGCTTATAGGCGTAAAACTCCCTGGAAAAGGATCAGTCTATTTAGGACAAAATCTGGTATTCAAGGCACCTGTTCTAATCGGTGAACAAATCACGGCATCAGTTGAAATAATTAAAATTCGAGAAGATAAGCCGATAGTGACATTGCGTACCCTTTGTGTTAACAAAGATGAAGAAGTAGTTATCGATGGCGAGGCTGTTGTGAAAGTCACCTAAACCACCAGCTTTTTAAATTTGTCTACATATTTTGATTTATATCTGCTATTGAACGTCCAACATCGAACGTCGAATTATGAATGCTTGCTTTAAGAAGTTTTTTCATTCAATATTGGACGTTCGATGTTCAGTGTTCGATGTTCAATTAAATATTATCATATAAAAATGTGTAGACGTGTGTAGACGCGATCCCACCAATTAACTGCCATACACCTGGCAGTCTTATTCAGTAATATAATAGCTATGGAAGAGATAATCGGTTTATGGTCATTAATATGAAATCACTGGATACGATTGAAAAACTGAAGCTGCTGTCTGATGATTCGCAATATGATCTGGCCTGTGCCTGTGGTACAGGTAAGGATGACAGGCGTAAAAGGGGAACGGACGGCAAGTGGCTGTATCCTGTTTCCTTACCGCAGGGTGGGTACTCCGTAATCCTTAAGACGCTCCTTTCAAATGCCTGTATCAATGACTGCAGGTACTGTCCTCTCCGCGCTGAGTCAGATGTGCGCCGCTGCACCCTTCAGCCGGAAGAGAGTGCAGGAGTGTTTATGGAATACCAGAGGAAGACGGACGTGTTCGGGCTATTTCTGAGTTCCGGGGTGATCAGGAATGCAGACCATACCATGGACAGATTAAACGCAGTCGCTCGATTATTGAGGAGCAGGTATCAGTTCAGGGGGTATATTCACCTGAAAATTATCCCGGGCGCATCTGATGCCGCTATTGAAGATTCCATTTCCCTGGCGAGTGCGGTATCTCTCAATATAGAGACTCCCGGCAAAAAAAACTTTGACCTGCTTTCAAATAAAAAGGACTATGACAGGGACATCATTCATCCGCTTAAACTGATGAGCAGACTCACCGGCAGGGGCATGAAGCATTCAAAGGTCAAATGTACCACCCAGTTTATCGTGGGCGCCTCTGATGAGAGAGACGGAGAGATTATAAAATATATGTCCGGACTGTATGACCGATTGAAATTTCAGAGAATATATTTTTCTGCCTATCAGAAAGGGCTCGGCCACCCTGACATCCCCGGGGAAAGAGAGTTCCTTACTGTGCCGGAAGAGCGGTTCATGCGAGAACACCGGCTATACCAGACGGACTTTTTGATGCGCAGGTACGGATTCAGCGGGTCTGACATTCCGCTGGACAATGCCGGGAATTTACGGCTTGATAAGGATCCCAAACAGATATGGGCCGATACACATCCTGAGCACTACCCTGTGAGACTCAACAGGTCTGAAAAAGAAGAGCTCCTGAAAGTCCCGGGTCTCGGCCCTGTGTCGGTCAACAGAATTCTGAGGGTACGGAAAAAGGGGCGGATTAAACGCCTGGAAGATATTGGGATGAAAGGCAAGAGACTGACTCTTGCCGGAAAGTATGTTGTTGTGGATTAATTCAGTGAACGTTCAACTTCCAACTTCCAACGTCGAATTATGAATGATTCGCAGGAACACTGAAGTTGAGGATTGCAAGTTAAAGTCAATAAGAAAGACAGAGCCATTGCTGACCCTGCCTTCAAATTTATTTGTTCTACTTTTTGAGTATAATTATATGGTTACTGTCTTGTTAATGTTATAACCACATCACCTTCTGTAATAATCAAAGTCGACGAAGTTACTGAATAACCTAAACGATGCGGCGTATCATGATAATTGCAAAAGCTGTCAGTATTACCCGTTCGTGATGTAGATGTTAGCCAAATACTTGATACATCAGAAGTATATATACCAGAAACTCCACAATCACCTTCGATATTAACAGCGTAGGTTGAATCTGTAAATACCATAGCATCATTCGGTGATAGTTCCGATGGCATGGAAAGTGGAGCTCCCTGAATATCGGTCAATTCCCAGGTACCCACGAGAGAAGTATTGCCTGGATCTGCTATACATGTTTTACAACTTACATCCCCTCCGCCGCCTCCGCTACCACAACCGCCAAGCATGAATAACATGCCAATAGTAAAAATTAA